>Ga0255364_10177_pt1 | contig 14721 bp, 12 predicted proteins | sample ANMaggSSYBR01G12_FD_182087 | JGI IMG/M metagenome (GOLD analysis project Ga0255364, IMG submission 182087) | Sediment cell enrichment communities from methane seep in Santa Monica Basin, California, United Staets - ANME aggregate JGI... | ecosystem: Environmental > Aquatic > Marine > Cold seeps >...
AATGGCTGCCAACCAACAAATATTGCCCTATATTGATATCCCCCTCCAGCATGCGGATCCAGGCGTTTTACAAAACATGCGTCGCCCAGCCAATATGGATTGGGTATATAAGACGGTGGAAAAACTACGCAAAAATATGCCAGAGTTGGCAATCAGGACCACATTTATTGTTGGGTATCCGGGAGAAACCGAAAAAGCATTTGAAGCCCTACTTGGTTTTATCAATGAGATTCGTTTTGACCGGGTTGGTGTGTTTGAATTCTCCTTTGAGCAAGGGACTACTTCTGAATCCCTGGGTGCTCCTGTCCCGGGGGCTGTAAAAATCGAGAGAAAAGAGAGATTGATGTTGACACAGCAAGGGATTTCTCTTCAAAAAAACCAGGCGTTGGTTGGAAAAACACTGGACGTTCTGATTGAAGGACAGGGAGTTGTTGAAGGTTCATCGGAGGTGATATCACTAGGCCGATCATACCGAGATGCACCAGAAATTGATGGGATGGTGATTGTAGAAGGAGATCTGCCGGAAGGGGAAATTTCACCGGTTACGATAACTGGAGCGATGACCTATGATTTGACTGGAATTATTGGTTCAGATTTATCAGCCAGGTGATAGTGATCCGCAATTCTTAGTGAGCAAAACAAATAGGATGAATAAACCTTATGATAGATATTAAAGATCCAAAAGTAGAATTTGCAATCAATGCTGTGCGGCAAGCGGCAACCCTGGCTGCGGATATACAAGGCGAAATGGTGTCCGAAGCGCTAACTAAAGATGATCGATCACCTGTGACAGTGGCAGATTTTGCCGCTCAGGCTGTAGTGGGTTATTATCTTGGCGAGAGATTTCCCAGAGCAACTCTGGTGGGTGAGGAGCAGGCTGATGTACTTAGATCACCGGAGGAAAAAGAAGTTCTGGAAAGGGTGACAGGTTTTGTAAATCGGATCATTCCCGGGGTTTCCCCGGAACTTGTTTGTGATTACATCGATCGAGGTATTGATGACCCGAGAGTAAATTATTGGACACTGGATCCCATCGATGGCACCAAGGGTTTTTTACGAGGAGCTCAGTATGCCTGCGCTCTGGCTTATGTGGAATCCGGGAAAGTCCAGCTGGGCGTGCTCGGTTGTCCAAATATGACACCAGAGCTCGATGAAAAGATCGGTGGGATTGGATCATTGCTGATTGCCGAACGAGGTCGTGGAAGCTGGATTACTTCACTGAAGCAGTTCGAAGCAGATCAGCAATTCACCCAATTATCAGTTTCATCCCAGATAGAACCCGAGCATGCTCGCTTGATGCGCTCTTTTGAGTCTGGACACACCAATATTTCCCAGGTTGACCATTTTCAAGAAGAGTTAGGAGGTAAAGCAGATCCGGTGCGAATGGACAGCCAGGTAAAATATGCCTTATTGGCAGCAGGATGGGGTGAAATCTACCTTCGTTTATTGTCCCCTGGCAGGATGGATTATCGGGAAAAAATCTGGGATCAGGCGGCCGGGTCGGTGATTGTTGAAGAAGCTGGTGGAAAGGTCTCGGATCTAGACGGGAAGCCACTTGATTTTTCCCAAGGCAGGACCCTGAAAAACAATCGGGGTATCTGTGCAACAAACGGTTTTCTTCATGATGCAGCTATAACGGCGCTGCAAAATATTAACGCGTGAATATGAAGCGTTCTTGGAAATCCCCATCAGGACCCTAATTCAATTGGTGCCGCCGCTCTATGATCCGGAGAATGAAACCAAGAAACTCAGCACCTGTCCTGAGTCTGGATATTTGATAGAATAGGGAAACCGAATTCCGATTCATATATAAAGACGGTGAGAGTTAACTTTCCGAATTGGGGAAGAAGCAGGTTTGTCCCTGGTTGGTTAAGGAGCAATCATGAAGGAAATATTAATTCCCAGGCGTTTAATTATTAGGTCTATTCTTAAAGGATTGACTCACCTAGCCCTCAACCTGTTCAGTGATTTTGAGTTGATCGGGGAGGAAAATATCCCCGATGAAGGACCGATCATCATTACCGGGAACCATTTCAGTTTTGCGGATTCAGTTGCATTGCTGCGCATTGCACCGCCATCTTTGGAAGTATTCACCGGGGCAAATCCTGCATTTACTCCCGGGTGGGCAAAATTACTTCCTCGCTTGTGGGGAGTATTGTATGTTTACCGGGGTACTGGATCCCGACAGGCGATCCGCGATGCTGAAAATGTCTTAAGCCAGGGAGGATTTTTTGGTATTTTCCCGGAAGGAGGAGCCTGGGCCGAAATGATCCGTCCGGCACGTCCGGGAACAGCATATCTGGCGGCAAGGACTGATGCCCAAATTCTGCCGGTCGCTTTTACAGGATTCAGGGATGTGTTTCCATTACGCCTCAGGAACAAAAACAAAGTTACTATCCGGATTGGAAAACCCTACGGTCCTGTATCAGTAAGCGGGAGAGGACAAGAGAAGCGCCAGCAGCTGGACGAATTGGGTGACCGGATTATGCAGGAAATCGCGAACTTGCTTCCAGACCATCTCAGGGGAAGATATTCAAGTGATCCAGCTATACGGGAAAAAGCAAAAGAAATGGAAGCTTATCCCTGGGAAACAGCTTCCTGGGATGAAGTGTAGTCATTCCCCCTAGATCTAAATTTAAATCATCCGGGATAAATAATAGATCACTGTCAGTCCTACAAAACTGAAGATAGAAGTCAAGCTGACAATCCCCGTAGTTTCAGTGATTTTATATTCATAACGCTCGGCGAATACAACCAGCGCTATGGCTGAAGGCATGCCATTTTCCAGGAGCAGAAACTGGTTAATTTCAGCACTTCCAGGGAGAATATATTGAATGACCAGGAAAGCCGCCAGCGGCAGTCCAACCATTCTGAAGAGCGAGTAGAATAAAGCATCTTTGATAATTGCCACTGAAAACCTGTCGTAGATAAACATCCCCAGTACAAATATAGCAGTAGCACTCGCGGTTTGACCGATAAGCGAGAAAGCGCTGCTCAAGAACTCAAGTCGGAATCCAACCAGAGAGGCAACTATGCCTGCCAATATCGATATGATCAGCGGGTTGCTGATAATCTTCAGCAGAATCCCCCGGCCTTTTTTCTGATTATTAGCATACTCCAGAAGCAGCACGGTGCTGACAATACCAAATACTCCCAGCAGGCTTGCAGCCAGAATGGAGGACTCCAACCATTTTCCATCCTGGAAGGTTTCAAAAAATGCAACGCCAAAAAAGGCATAACTGCCAAAGCTAATCGATAGGCTGAGCAAGACATAGGTGTCTTTCTGGATCAAGTTCAGACTTTTTATAACTAGCAGAATCACTAACAGAAGGAGAGAGGGAAGCAAGGTTCCCAGAATAAACTGTGGATCAAGCCCAAATAAATCCAGGATGGAAATCTTTACGAAAAACAGGGCAGGCAGGCCAAAATAATACACAAAGGAAGATAAAGTTTTGGCGTGTTCTGCTTTAAATATGCCCATTTTCCGGCTGAGGATACCCAGCAGGACAATGATCAGGATCGTGAATAAACTGGTAAGAACTTCCATATTTTGTTTTTCTAAAACTCTTCTATCAAGTTAATATAATAGACAGTGAGGAATTTTATCTTCTAAACCCAGACAATCTCTCCTGTTTTGGAACCTCCTATAAATTTTTTAGGTAAGAAAAGAGGATCCAGGTAAGCTAATGGATCCTCTTTGGGTTACTTTCTCAGTAATCAGCTCTTCCTATTCTTCAAGTATGATAATTTCTCCGCTGATAGGAGTGAGCGGTTCAGTTGGATCTGCCCCTGACACATCCCCGCAGGAAACTTCTGGACTATAGCTTCCATCATGTCCAAAGGCAGTCATCCGGTAGGTAAGCTGTTCTGTGGAGAACTCAGCTGCAGGAATGAAGAAGGTGATAATATTGCCCATCACTATTGCCCGGGCCGCGCTGGGCGCAACGTATAAATTCTGGGCTATGTCGGCGACATCCAATGTCCAAATGCCAAAATCAGGATTCCAATTCAGGTTATACCAGCGGTCTGTGTTCTGGAAATAATCCCAATTATAGGGGGGATTGAACTGGAAGTTGTTGCCAGGATCACCGTCCGCGTCAAAGACCACAGAATAGGTGTAGAAGCGGTCTGGATTCGCTGCGGGAATCTCTGCGGCGACTTTCATCACGAACACATGTACATCTCCAGATTCTATCGGAAGAGGTTCTTCTGTACAAACTACAAAACCACCTTCAATGTCAGAACCACAAGGGAATTCTGTGTTTCCAAACAGCCTGAAGTTTGCATCGTCGTTAATTCGTAAAATTATGTCAACCAGGATCCTCAAGTCGGTTTCATCCATTTCATCTGTGATAATGAGATCCGCGATGCTGTAGATCCAATCAGCTTCTGGATCATCCCAGTAGGCCAGCCATATTTTCTCGATTTGTTCCTTCGTAAGTTTGCTAGATTTCCAGATCGGGGCTAATGGGTCGGGTTCAGCCGGGGCCGCAGCCTCCTCTTCTGCTGGAGCTTCTTTTTTTTCAGTTTCAGACGTATCTTCAGTGTCTTCAGTCTTACTGGTTTCACCTTCACCCGCAGTCTCTTGGTTTGCGCTGTCAGCTTCTGTTTGGTCTGCAACCTTTTCCTTATCTTCAGCGTTTTTACTAGCATCAATTAATTCATCAAGTGCATCATCATAAGGATCTTGACCCAATGTAAAGAAGCATCCCGTGCAAAAGACCAGTGTGATGGTTACGATTATGGTTAGGTGCAGAAAAGATTTCTTGTTTTTGATCACGGATTTCTCCTTTGTGATTGGATGGCTCGTTAATGAAAATGTCCTAATAAAAGAAAACATCATCCAATTCAATCTGAACCCGGATGATGATGGCAAGCATGACCGCTATGAGGGTGTAATATATAGTCAAGTATGCTGGTACACTTGATTTCTTGTAGTGTACACAATGAACTTGGGGATGTCAATAAAAGTTCATCCTTTCCTATGGAGTGAGAGCCATTTCATGTATAATGCAGACATGTCCGATTTCCGCTTTTTCCAGCCCATCGTGGTCCGATACGGCGATTTGGACCCCCAGGGCCATGTCAACAACGCCGGTTTTATCACCTATATGGAACATGCCCGGGTGTCGTATATCAGGCAGCTTGGTTTGTGGGATGGAAAAACATTCCTGGAAATAGGATTCATCCTGGCTAGAGTAGAGCTGGATTATAAAGCGCCGATCCTGATGACCGATGAGGTTGAGGTTGGGGTGCGGGTCTCACGGCTGGGCAATAAGAGCCTGGATATTGAATACTTGATCAAAGAATCGGTCACAAGTATAGTTTTTGCCGAAGGAAAAACGGTTCAGGTAGCTTATGATTACCATGATAAAAAGACCATTCCCCTGCTTGAGTCCTGGCGGGAGGCAATCTTGGGGTTTGAAGGCGAAGATATAAATATTTTACAAGGTGATAAATGAAAAAATTACCAGAATTTGATCAGAATTATTTAACCGAAATTCTGATGGAAATATTGAATATACACAGCCCAACCGGATATACAGAGCAGGTAATCGTATATCTGGAAAAAGAATTAAAAGAAGTACCTGATTTACTTTTACAGAGAACATCCAAGGGAGCCCTGATCGCCAGTTGGATCGGAGAGAAAAATACCAGTCCGCGCGGAATAACAGCTCACGTGGATACATTGGGCGCGATGGTTAAGGAAATCAAACCCAATGGACGTCTGAAGCTGAGCCAACTAGGGGGATACACCTGGAACACAATCGAAGGAGAGGGCTGCACGGTATTCTCCAGTAAGGGTGATCCGGTTCGCGGTACAGTTCTGCTTAATAAATCCTCCGGGCATGTATATGGCAAAGAGGTCAGTTCGACAGCTCGGTCTGAGGCGACAATGGAAGTGCGGTTGGATTACCAGACCACCACAATTGAAGAGACTGCGAAAGCTGGTATCCGGGTGGGAGATTTTATAGCTTTTGATCCACGGATTGAAACTAACCAGGGTTTTGTCCGATCCCGCCATCTGGACGATAAAGCATCTGTAGCTTGCCTGCTGGCAGCAATTAAAGCGCTCAATACTGCTGGATTAAAGCCTGCTCAGAAGACAACATTCCATTTCAGCAATTACGAGGAAGTTGGGCATGGAGCAGCCTCGGGTTTCCCTGAAGGGTTAAAGGAATTGCTTGCTGTAGATATGGCGGCAGTAGGAGAAGGACAGACTTCAGATGAGTTTCATGCCACTCTTTGTGTCAAGGATTCCGGGGGCCCCTATCACCATGGAATGAGTCAGCGGCTGAGGGCACTGGCTGATGAGTATAAGATTCCTTACAAAGTGGATATTTATCCCCATTACGGTTCTGATGGAGAAGCCTATTGGCGAGCAGGCGGGGATGTTGCAGTTGCTTTGATAGGTCCCGGTGTAGATGCCTCTCATAATTATGAGAGAACCCACACGGATGCATTAATTGCCACTACCCGGTGGATCCTAGCCTATCTCCTGAATTAGTCAGACCTCATTGAGGGTGTTTATGTGGGAAAGATAGATTTTCAAGCTGCGAGAAAACGCATGGTTGAGAGGCAAATAGCCGGCCGGGGAATCACCTCACCGCGTATCTTGGAGGCATTCTTAGATACCCCCCGTCATTTATTTGTCCCCAAAGCTCAACACCTCTTTGCCTACGAAGATGGTCCTTTACCCATTGGGAAAGGACAAACTATTTCCCAGCCTTATATTGTGGCGTACATGACCAAATACTTGAATCTGGAAGGGAATCAACGAGTGCTGGAAATCGGGACAGGCTCCGGGTACCAGGCAGCTATTCTCGGAAAATTAGCCAGAGAAGTATATAGTGTTGAACGCCATCCCTCGTTGGCTGAAAGTGCTGAGAAACTATTTCAGAATCTTGGTTATGAGAACATTCAGGTTCACGTGGGGGATGGTACCAGGGGATTACCAGATTTTGCCCCCTATGATGCGATTATGGTCACAGCGGCTGCCCCTGAGGTTCCTGGACCCTTACTGGATCAACTTGTAGATGGGGGAAGGTTAATCATGCCTGTAGGAGGCAGGATTGGTCAGGTTCTTCATCTTTATCAACGCCAGGGAAAGGAATTTACCAGGGAAGATCTCACACCCGTAGCTTTTGTTCCCCTGATTGGAGCTCATGGTTGGCCAATGGGGTAAGCTGATTGACCACCCTTTCAGAATGTAATAAAATCCCCGGTAATTTTACCGGGGATTTCGTTGTTCGAAATACAACTTACAGCCAATTCATGGTTGTTAGGACAACCGGCCGTTTTTTTGTTTTACTGTAAAGGAAAGAACGAATGGCATGCACCAGTTCGTTATGTAAATCTCCCTGGGTTTTTTCGACAATCTCAACGATTTTTTGCCGGGTCTGCTCGATAATATCATCCTCGTCATGTTTATAAACAAATCCACGGGAGATGATCTCTGGTTCTTCATGCAGTTTTCCTTTTCTATCCAGTACCAGGCTGATCAGTACAACCCCATCCTGGGCGAGCTGTTCTCGTTCCCTAACGACACTGGGTCCGATTTCACCTACGCGGGATCCATCCACAAAAACATAATTTCCGGGGATACGGTCTTTGATTGCTAACTTTCCGTCATTGAACTCAATTACCTCGCCGTTTTCAATCACTAGGACATTATCGGCTGGAAATTCAGATTCCTCTGCCAATACTTTGTGCTGCTTTAGATGTCTTAATTCTCCGTGAACGGGGATTAAGTACTGGGGATTAACGATATTCAGCATTAACTTCATTTCGTCCTGGTTGGCATGTCCAGAGACATGTACACCCCCGGCAAGGGGTTCGTAAACAACATTGGCTCCCCGGCGGAATAAACGATTGATGGTTTTAAAGACGGTTTCCTCATTACCAGGAATGGCGTGAGAGGAAAGAACAATTGTATCGTCCTTGATCAAGTCAAAACGTTTATTAGTTCCCCGAGAAAGTCTGCCCATTATTGAATAGGGTTCTCCCTGGGATCCAGTTGCCATCAATACTACATCCTTAGGTTTCATTTTTAGGGCCTCTTCTAATCCGACCTCAATATCGGGAGGGATTTCCAGGTAGCCTAGTTTTTTAGCCATCTTGGAGTTTTGGGCCATGCTGTAACCGACAAACGAAATTTTCCGTCCATAACGATCAGCGGCGTCAATGACTTGCTGCATCCTTGATACCAGCGAGGCAAAGGACGCTACGATGATCCGACCTGGTGCAGACCGGAACACTTTGTCCAGAGAGTCATTAATCACCATTTCAGAGGGAGTCCAACCTGGTTTGTCAGCGTTCGTGGAATCTGCCAGCAATGCCAGTACTCCTCTCCCAGAGAATTCAGCCAGCTTAGCAAAATCGGTCGGCCATCCATCAACCGGAGTAGGGTCAAATTTGTAGTCTCCTGTGTGAACGATCAATCCATCTGGACAGGTAATTCCCAGGCCAACGCTGTCCGGAATGGAGTGGCAGACATGGAAAAATTCCACTTCAAAGGGACCGATATTCACCATTTCTCCGGCTTGCACGGTCTGGATGCTGGTTTTATCCAGCAAGCCATTTTCGGACAAGCTGACTTCAATTAAACCTTTTGTGAGGCGAGTTGCATACACCGGGACATTTACTTCTTCCAGTACGTGCGAAATCGCTCCCACATGGTCCATGTGGCCATGAGTGATGACTATTCCTCTCACCAAGTCCTTGTTTTCTTTAATATATTCGAAATCTGGGATGATGTAATCAATTCCCAGCATATCATTGTCGGGGAACATGATGCCAGTATCAACGATAAGGATATTCTTTCCGTATTCGTAGACCATCATGTTTTTTCCGACTTCCCCTAGACCTCCTAAGGGAATAATTCTTAGTTTGTTTTTACTCATTTGTTATCCTTCATTATGTATTCCTGCCAGGTTCAGCTGCTGCCGAAACCCTGGTAGGGTTAAGTTTTAAGTAATAAAATACCCGGTCCGTATATAACCGGCCGGGCAGTGCTTTTGGATACTATTATTTAGGAAAATATCTTTCGATACAACTTAAACTAAATGGATCGTATAGCATGTACAGTAATTGCTGGTATACAACTACCAGCCGGGGCTCCTATTCCAGAAACCGAAGTGATTCTATCACCTAAGCCTTATTTTGTCAAAAGCTGGCGGAGGCGAATAAAACAGATCATGTTATTAAAAAAATATAGTGTGGACCATAAATCATCCACACTATATTTGATTTTTTAAATCAGCAGCTTACATCATGCCAGGCATGCCGCCGCCCATACCGCCCATTCCTCCTCCGGGGGGCATATCGGCTTCATCACTCGGCTCGTCAGCGATAAGCGCTTCTGTGGTGAGGATCATCGCCGCAATGGAGGCTGCATTCTCGAGTGCGCCGCGGGTAACCTTGGCGGGATCAATTACTCCGGCCTCACCCATGTCAACATATTCCTCGGTGAGGACATCATAGCCAATGCGGGCATTTTTATTCTCTTCCTGTTTTCGGCGTACGTTTTCCAGGATAACGGCCCCATCTTTCCCTGCATTTTCAGAAATTTTTCGCAGTGGTACTTCCAGGGATTTGCGAACAATCTTCACACCCACCTGGGCATCAACATAATCCATTTTGAGTTTGTCGATAGCCTTGGTGGCGTTAATCAACGCTACACCGCCACCGGGAACAATGCCTGCCTCGACAGCAGCGCGGGTTGCGGAGAGTGCGTCTTCCACACGGTGTTTCTTTTCTTTCAGTTCGGTTTCAGTTGCTGCACCAACCCGAATTATCGCCACACCGCCGGAAAGTTTTGCAAGACGTTCCTGTAACTTTTCGCGGTCGTAGTCGCTGGAGCTGGCGTCGATCTCTTTCCTGATCTGCTGGATGCGGCCTTTGATTTGTTTATTGTCTCCTGCGCCGCCGACCAGGGTGGTGTCGTCCTTGGTGGAGATCACCTTTTCGGCTTTACCCAGATCATCAACGGTTGCGCTGTCCAATTTGCGGCCCAAGTCTTCAGAGATCACTGTGGCACCGGACAGGATAGCGATATCCTGGAGCATGGCTTTACGGCGGTCACCGAATCCGGGGGCTTTAATTGCCAGGACGTTAACCATACCGCGCAATTTATTGAGCACCAGAGTGGCAAGAGCTTCGCCATCAACATCTTCAGCAATAATAACCAGGTCTCGTTTACCCATTTGGACCAATCGTTCCAGCAGAGGAACCAGGTCCTGAGCTGCGGAAATTTTAGAGTCATGTATCAGTATATTGGCTTCTTCAATGACAGCTTCCATATCATCGGCATTGGTGACAAAATATGGAGAGAGATAACCACGGTCAAACTGCATACCTTCCACGTATTCGGTTTCAAAAGCCATGGTCTTGGATTCTTCCACGGTGATCACACCGTCATTGCCGACTTTGTCCATTACGGCGCCAATCAGCTCACCGATCGAGCGGTCCTGGGCAGAGATGCTAGCTACATTGCCAATTTCTTCTTTGGTTGTAACATCAATGGCACTTTTCCCGAGTTCCTCGGAAACTGCCTTGGCGGCAGCTTCAATACCCAGTTTGAGTAACATGGGATTTGATCCTGCTGCCAGATTTTTCATACCCTCGGTGACGATGGAATGAGCCAGAAGGGTTGAAGTGGTGGTGCCATCACCAGCGATGTCGTTGGTTTTGGTGGCTGCTTCTTTCAGCAGCTGCACACCCATATTTTCAAATTTATCCTTAAGCTCAATTTCCTTGGCGACAGTCACACCATCATGAGTGATTGTGGGGCTGCCGAAGCTTCGGTCCAGGGCTACGTTACGGCCTTTTGGACCCAAGGTGGTGATAACGGCTTTTGCCAGCTTATCCATCCCGGTCTGAAGTTTCCGCCGGGCTTCTTCTGAGAAAATAATTTGCTTTCCTGCCATAGATTTCTACTCCTTCCTTCGTAAAAAAGAATTCACATCTTTAAGATTAATGCTTTTCCCCAGATCAATAACAGGCTAAAGCTGCTCTTGCCCCGGAGGTTTGGCAGTCCAGATATTTGACTGCTAAGTAGCGGGTAATATGATAACTTTCTTCCAAATGAAAGTCAAGTTTTAATAAAAGGCATTAATATGATTCTTATATATATCTGAGGGGAGCGGAAAAGAAAAAAATCAAGTACTTATCTTATTTGTCGCAGGGAGTGAATGATTAAGGAGCCGGAGTTGCCTCCAATGAATAGCAGATGGATTCATTTTCCGCCACGATGCTCATCAAGGTGGGATCGCTACTGTAGCTTGCTTTCAGATCTGCCATGACCGCTAAGGCTTCCGGACAATAATTCCGGCCGGGACGGCTGAGCGCAGCAAGCACAGATCCGTAACGGGCGAAATAATAGGCGACATCAAAATTGTTTAGTTCCAGAGGTTGTACGGCAACGCCGCCTACTTCATTTTCTTCTGCGGTACATCCCACTACTACACATTTTAAAACAGGCATGGCGCCCTCGTAATTTCTAGCCCTGACATAAATATCCCCCAGCTGACCATATGTGTTGGCGTTGGTGGGATTGATGGCAATGGCTTTTTCCCCATTTACGGCTGCGATGAAAAATTCTCCATCCCGGGAGTAAGTTTTGGCAATCGCGATGTAGGGCAGCGCATCCTCAACCCCATTGGATTGGTTGATTGTAATGGCTTTGGCAAAATAATCTAATGCGGTGTCATATACTTTTAATGCCCGATAGATAACTCCAATCCGTATATATAGAAATGTCAGATTGGGATTGATTTCGGCAGCCTTCTCAAATTCCTCAATGGCATAGCGATATTCACCCAGTGTTTCCAACACTGTGCCATAGACCCGGTGGGTATCCATTAACTCGGGACCCTGCTGGACTGCCATCCGGGCATGTTCCTCTGCCTGGGCTTTTTGGTTTTGATCCAGGAGAACCTCTGCATAAAATGCCAAAGCCAGGCTGTTATTTGGATCGAGTGTAATTGCCAGGTTTGCAGCTTGTTCGGCTTCATTTAGCCATTGCTGTTTTTCCTGATCGCTGGCAGCCGAGGAAGTTGAACTCCAATCTAGGACCAGGGCACGTATGGCCTGGACGGTACTGTCATCCGGGGCGCCTTCAGCCGCAAGCTGGATCTCCTGGCGGGCTAAAGATAGTCGTTCTGTCCGCTCTTCAGTCGTGGATAACAAAGCAGATGAATATGTCAGCAGCCTGGCCAATTCAGCCCGTACCAAGGCATTGTCGGGATGAAGTTCCAACACATCATAATATGCATCTATAGCATCTTTTCCCGCAGGATCATAGATCTTGCCAGCTTCAAAGTAAGCCTGCCCTTCCTGAACGAGTGAATCCACTGTTCGGGTTGCGGTTGGTGTGGGTAGAAAAAGAGGTTCAAACCGTCCTTCAGGATTATTTACCTCAAGGGCAAACCACAATCCAGCAGCAATCAAAGCCACCAGAATTAAGACTTGGTTGAGATTAAATGCAGGTTTGGATTTGCTGAAGTTAGGTCGTTTACCGGTTAATTTTCGATCCATTAGATATGTGTCACTAGATTTCTAGAAGTTTATCAATGCCAGGGATTACAGTTTTTCTTTCAGGATAAATTTTATATAGTCAGGGATTTTCAGGGGCAGCGGTTCAGGGGGCCGGTGTTATTTCAATAAGATTTTCGGTGCAAATGGCCAAACCTTCATTTGCGTTGATAACAGCAATATCATTATCTGAAACCTGACCAAGCATGGTTTGAAAAACCGGCACAGCTTCTTCGCATTTATTCATCCGGGCCAGCGCGAGACCATAGGCAGAAAATATTTCTATCACCCGGGGTTTATAGGAAAGTGGTACGCCTTCCACTATATCTCCATTATCTGTTATGCCGCCCCGCACTGCCAGTGTAAGGTAAATTAAGGCTTGATCGTATTCTCTGTTTCTAAAATAAAGAACACCTAAATTTCCTTGCATTAGTGGATTCGTCGGAGCATCCTTGGCTGCCAGGTCTCCGTATTGGATAGCCTTATTATAGATACCATCCAGAAGATAGATGCGCGAGATCTCATAGTCTGGAGTCGGATCAGAGGGATTGAGGGCATTTGCCTGGCTGAAGGATGTTACTGCTTTGTCATTTTCCTGGTTCGCAAAATAACAATATCCCAACATCAAGTGAAGATTAGGAATGGCATTATTAATATTCAGGGCACTCTGGTATTCCCGGATAGCCTCACTGAAATTACCCGTCCAATACAGCACATAACCCCGAGCCCGGTGAGTTTCCAATAGATTTGGACCTAGTTCCAGAGCCTTAAGGGATTCAACACTTGCCTCTTCATAATTCTGGTTGTCAATCAGGATTTCTGCGTATACTGCGTGCGCCAGCGGGTTCTTCTCCGCCAAAGACAAAGCTCGTTTGATAGAAACTTCGGCCTCAATCAGATCTCCTAAAAAATCCAGCGCCCAGGCTTTCATAACATGACCGAGGGGATTGTCTGGGTTACGGAGTAAAGCTAACTCAGCGTTTTCAAGGGCTGCCTCTGGTTGACCAGCCAGGATTTGAACCCTGGCCAAAGAAACATAAAGGGATGAATCTTCGGGATTTGCAAGAATAGCCTCCCGGTAGGCGTCTATGGATTGGCTGAGTTTACCTTCCTCAAACAATGCCTGGGCCCGGTTAGTATACGTTTCGGGATTCTCGGTGGGAGTTACTGTTGGTATAAAAGGAGGTTCAATATCAGGAACAACGGCTTGATTAAAATACACTACAACCGCGATGAGCGCTACCAGGACAATAATCCGCCAGGGATTAGCTCTCTTGCGTGGTTTTTTAGTCATTTTCCAATTGCTACCGCTAAGGTACATGCGCACATCTTACCACTGTCGTAAAAAATACGTCAAGCATTTCATACAGTCCCCATGGTTCTCTTCCGGAGTGAAGGGGGAGGTCCCCACTTGCGCAACAACTCTCTCTCGGCTAGAATGGGACCATGCAATTTGATGTTTTTACACTTTTTCCAGAAGTATTTTCCCCTTACCTGGAGGCGAGTATTCTTCATCGCGCACAGGAAATGGGGCACCTCCAGGTCGGCATCCATAATATCAGGGATTGGACTTCGGATAAACACCATGTAACGGATGAACCACCCTATGGAGGAGGCGGGGGCATGGTCATGAAACCAGAGCCAATATTTACAGCGGTGGAAGAGGTCCTGGGTGATCCACCCTGCTGTCCGATAATCATGATGACCCCTCAAGGAGAGCTTCTAACACATAAGTTAGCCAACAGCCTGGCAGAGAATTCCAGGTTGGGAATAGTTGCTGGTCATTATGAAGGGATTGATGAGCGAGTGCGGGAACATCTAATCACCCAGGAAATCTCTATCGGAGATTATGTTTTGACAGGGGGAGAGCTGCCAGCATTGGTATTGATTGATATTCTTACTCGTTTGATTCCGGGAGTTTTGGGGGATCCACAGGCCGCAGAAAACGACTCGCATGCCAGCGGGTTGTTGGAATATCCTCACTATACAAGGCCTGAAGATTATCGAGGGTGGAAAGTTCCAGAAATACTTCGGTCAGGACATCATGCCAAGATCAATCGTTGGCGCCGGAATCAAGCCTTAAAAAGAACGCTGGAGCGAAGACCTGAGCTATTAGATGATTTTGAACTATCCAAAGAGGATCAGGAATTCTTAGACCAATTGGCAAACAGTGAACCACCACATCGT
>Ga0255364_10190_pt1 | contig 14596 bp, 15 predicted proteins | sample ANMaggSSYBR01G12_FD_182087 | JGI IMG/M metagenome (GOLD analysis project Ga0255364, IMG submission 182087) | Sediment cell enrichment communities from methane seep in Santa Monica Basin, California, United Staets - ANME aggregate JGI... | ecosystem: Environmental > Aquatic > Marine > Cold seeps >...
CCCAGTGCAAAAACTGTCACTGCAGCGCTAACATCTGTTTGGATGGCAATTAAGCCTCCCACTAACCCCAGGATCACTGCCAGAGGAATCAATCCAAAGTGGAATTTTTTTATCATGTCACCTTTGGCTTCGAGCCATACAGCCAGGTAAATTACAATGGTCAGTTTTGCTAGCTCAGATGGCTGAACTGACTTTCCGCCGAAAATGGACCGGTCGCCAATAAATAAAACCAACACCAGCAAACCAATCGTTCCTACAATTGCCAGAATGGCCAATCGATTTTTCGCCCAGCGGTGGTAATCCATAAAATAAAGGAATACCGCAACTCCCAACCCCAGGACCAACCAAAGTAACTGACGCAGGAAAAAAGAATTGACATCATTTGAAACCCGCCAGGATACATCCCAGGAAGCGGAATAGAGCATCAGCAGCCCAAAAACAAGCAGTGCTGCTACAATGCTCAAAAACGGAATATCAATTGCCAGATCCAGTCCAGCTGGATCGGGTTTCAGTTCAGTTCGTTTACCCATACTCTGAACTTCTCTCCTCTTTCTTCAAAATCAATAAATTCATCAAAACTGGTCCCGCCTGGTGAGAGCAAAACCACATCACCTTTTTCACAAATCTCCGCTGCTATCTTGATGGCTTCCTCTAATCCAGAACATTTATAGTAAGGAACCAATTCCTGTCCCGGACCCTGTTCGGCAATCAGGGATTTTTCAATCAGATCAGCAGCTTCACCGAAGAGGATCAAATACCTGACCCGTTTTAATACCAACTGCGAAAAATCCTGCCAGGGCAAGTTTTTATCCCTTCCGCCTGCCAGTAAAACCAACGGTTCCCGGAATGAATTCAAAGCAGCAATCGAGCCCTTTGGAGTAGTCGCTTTGGAATCATTCACCCAGTCCACTCCACCCCACTTCCGGACGAGCTCTAACCTGTGCGGAACACCTTCCAAGGCTTCCACACCTTTTAGCATTGCCTCTACCGGAAATTCTGCGGCGGCAGCGATGGCGCAGGCAGCCAACACATTCATCTGATTATGAGTACCCCTCAATTTAATGCTATTATTTGGGACCAACTGATGGGTTTCTTCCCCATCCCAATAACAAATCCAATCTTCTTCTATATATGTCCCAACCTGCCCATTTTCAGGTTTCTGACGGCCAAAACTGATCAGCTGTCCCCTCACCTCGTTGAGCAGCGCCCATGATCCCGGGTCTTCTCGATTTAGGACAGCAATATCAGATTCCGATTGAGCTGCCAGGATCCTGGCCTTTGCTCGGGAATAAGCCTGCATAGTACCGTGGCGATCCAGGTGATTGGGTGTGATGTTGAGAATACAGGCAATTGTTGGCGAAGTGTTCATTTGTTCCAACTGGAAACTGGACAATTCCATGACAGCAATATGGTCCTGCTCAATCTGATCCAAATCACTGATCAGGGGATTTCCAATATTCCCGCCGACCCAAGTTCGAGTTTCTTCAAGGGCAATCCCTGCCATTTTGCCAACCAATAAAGTTGTAGTTGTTTTTCCAGCTGACCCTGTGATACCTATCACCGGACAGGGAACCATTTCAAGGAAGATCTGGGAATCATTAGTGAGTGGAATACCTCGGATAAGCGCTTCCTGGACCAACGGGATCGTTAATGGAACGCCACCAGACAATGATAGATAATCTGCCCCATCCAATAGCTCAATCGGGTGTCCACCTAGGACCCAATTGATCTCGCTTTCCTGAAAATCGCTGATTACGTCTTGAATCACTTTTGCATCCTTATGGTCTGTAACGGTAACTGTTGCCCCGTGAAAACTAAGATACTTTGCCAGAGCTAATCCCTGACGGGCGGCTCCCAGGATCACCAGGTGTTTGCCTTGATAATCTTTATTCATCACACTAATGACAGCGCTATTCCGACTAAACATGCTACCAATCCAATTAACCAGAACCGCTGTACGATCTGGGTTTCGCTCCAACCTAGTAATTCAAAATGATGATGCAGTGGCGTCATTTTAAAGACTCGCCGGCCTTTTGAAAGTTTGAAAACTACTACCTGGATAACTACACTTAACAATTCGCTGAGCGGGATTATGCCGATGATCGGCAGAACAGCCCATTGCCCGGTCATCAATGCCACTACAGCCAAAGTCGCGCCCAGGGCAAGAGAACCAGTGTCTCCCATAAAAAGCTCCGCCGGGTGTACGTTGAACCACAGGAATCCGAAAATTGCTCCGACCAAGATAAAACAGAAGCGGGCCAAGTATATCTGCCCCTGGATGAGGGCAATCGCCCCGTAGGCCGCAAAAGCAGTGGCGGAGATCAATCCCGCCAGCCCGTCTAAACCGTCTGTAAAATTGACAGCATTAGAAAAACCCGCAATCACTATCACTGCGATTGGGAAGTACCAGAAACCCAATTTAATTTCGAAATCGATCCCCGGAAGATACAGCTCAGGAACATCCAGCACCATACGCAGCACTAAAACGGTTGCGATAGATATCACTAACTGTAGAATGAGTTTGGGCAGGGCAGAAAGCCCATCTCCTTCCCGAATTTCTTTCAAACTGAACCAATCATCAACAGAGCCGATCAATGCAAAGGCTCCAAATACTATCAAAGGCACCAGAGTTGAGTTGCCGAAAATCGATACACCAAATACTTTTACGGCATTGAACAGGATGGTCAACAAAGCCAATGGGAACATGATTAAAACGCCACCCATTGTGGGAGTGCCTAATTTCGATAGATGAGTTTTGGGTCCGTCAACCCGGATATGCTCACCGATCTTAAGCATCCTCAATACTCTGAGCAGGGGCTGGCCCCAGATCAAAGTTAATAAGAACGAAAAGGCTGAAAGTGCCAATGTCATCGAGGTATTATTCATGATCCTACCTCCAGGGCAGATACTATTTTATCCATCCTCATGCCTCTTGATCCTTTTACTAAAACAACATCATTTTTCTGTAAAAATTCGTTCAAAAAAGGAATCGCATCGGTGCTCTCCGCAAATGAGTAAATTCTTTCCTGTTTCAGCCTATTTTCAGCTGCTGCCCTAGCAATGATATTTGCTCTCTCACCTACTGTTACCAGAACATCTGCCACCTCGGCTGCCCGGATCCCAACTTTCATATGACCCTGGTGTTCATAACGGCCCAATTCCAGCATATCTCCCAGTACAGCTATTTTGCGGCCATCCATCTCTTCTAGCAAGTTCAGGTCTGCCAGCATCGATTTTGGAGATGCGTTATAGGTATCATCCAGAATCAAAGCTCCAGAGGAAGACCGGACCGCAACAAGGCGCAGCTGGGTGTGTTCTGATCTCAATCCACGCCCAATTTCCTCCCAAGTCATTCCTTCAATCAAGCCTACGGCCGCTGCACGCAGAACAGTATGTACAGAGTGCCTGCCAATCAGGGGAACTTTCAGATAAATGCTCTCTCCTTGATAATTTAGTCTGAACTTGATTCCATCCAACCCCAATCCTTCTACTTCATCTGCCCATAGATCGGCATTCTGACTCAACCCATAATAAAAGATCCTTGCCTGAGTTAGATCCGCCATCGCTCGGACCCGTTCATCGTCATAATTAAGGATAGCCACACCTTCTGGCCCTGCCGGTAACGCCTGGACTAATTCTGATTTACCGCGGGCAATTTCATCTTGAGAACCCGCTCGTTCGGCATGAACAGTGCCAATTGTGGTCAATACACCCACCACGGGTTGGGCCAATTCGCACAGAAACTTAATCTCTCCGGGCACATAAAAGCCCATCTCAAGTACTGCCCGTTGATGCCCCGAACTCAAACGCCAGAGGGTCATTGGTAAACCGATCTCATTATTCAAATTGCCCGAATTCTTCAATGTGCGGTAGCGTTGTTTTAACACTGTTGTGGTAAGTTCCTTCGTAGTGGTTTTGCCAACACTGCCGGTTATGGCGATCACCCGCAGGTCCAGTCGTTTCCGCCATTCTCCAGCCACTCGCTGAAGCGCTTTTAAAGAATCTTCTACCAGGAGGCAAAACGGCACTTCAATTTCCTGATCCAGATCAAGACCCGACCCCGGCCGGCAATCAATGACCCGGAGCTGTGGATCAACCGATCTGTCTATTAGAGCGAATGAAGCTCCGTTCTCAAAAGCTTGACTGACATAATCATGACCATCAGCTGTTTCCCCCTGCATGGCTACAAACATGGATCCAGGTATCAGGGTGCGGGAATCTATGCCCACATCGGCAATGATCTGATCTGCCCAGCGGGACGTTTTTCCTGTCAGTACTTCAAGTACTACACCCAATGTAATCATCGATCTATTCCTCTAAAGCCACTCTAACTGCATCCGGCGGAATGCCTAGATGAATGACCAGTTTCTCGACCACTTTACTAAATACCGGCGCTGCAATCTCCGAACCCCAAATGGATGCTGAAGGTTTGGAGACCCAAACATAAACCAGGAATTTAGGATCATCAGTAGGTCCCCAACCAACGAATGATGTATTCGTGGCTGTACTCTTATATCCTTGCCCGGGAACGTATATTTCTGCGGTACCCGTTTTCCCTGCCAGGCTGTACCCTGGAACTAGCGCCAGGGAGGATTCATTCTGAAGGGATTCCTGAAGCATATCTGTTAACGTCTGAGCTGTTTCAGCACTAACCGGATGACCAACCACAGTTTTTGGAGGGGTATAACGGTACCCATCATCGACAATGGAATGGATAATCCGGGGAGCCACCATTTCGCCTTTATTGGCAATGGCTGAAATTGCCTTCACCATCTGAATGGGCGTGATCTCTATGCCCTGTCCAAAGGCGTTGGTTCCCAGTTCGGAACGGGTATAATCCGGGCTCCAGTAGCTTTTAACCAATCCGGGGGCTTCTCCTGAAAGTTCTATACCAGTCATCTGGCCAAAACCAAAATCCTGGAAGTAGTTATAAAACTGTTCAGATTCCAGCTCAGTTGCCACCCAAGCTAGGCAGACATTCAAGGAATTCTGCATGCAGGAGGTCATATTCTGGGGACCCCAGGCTTTTTCGTTCCAGTTCTTGATAGTCACCCCACCGATCTCGATCTCACCTTCGTCGATGAATTCGGTATTAGGTTCCACAACTCCTGCATCCAATGCGGCAGCCATGGTCAAAACTTTCACAACCGAACCTGGCTCATAAGATCTAATAGCATAATTGAATACATTCTCGTGGTTGTTGATAATATCCAGGTAATCATCAAACCAATACTGATTGATATCCGCCCGCGGGGATGAAGCCATGGCAAGGATTTCACCGGTTTGAGGGTCCATCACGATCACAGTACCGGCTACAGCACCGGTTTTCTGAATGGTTTTATCGAGGATGTTCTCAACATCAGCCTGGAGCACGCTATCAATTGTAAGAATGATATTTGCACCATCGTCCGGATCAGGGGCCTGATCAGCTTTATGAGGATCCCACAAAGCCCACAGGGTCCGGTCATTGCCGAACAGCGTAGAATCATATTTTCCTTCTATGCCCAACTGCCCCTGTTTTGAATCTCTCATTACAAATCCAATAATATTCGACGCCAGCTTCTTTTCTGGGTAGGACCTAATCAGGTGAGGTGTACAACTCACCCTGATTAAATGTGAACAATCTATCACCTCAACTCTTTCCTCAAGTGAGATGGCGATTCCCTCAGATGGTTCACCATCAACCAGTTCCCGCGGAATCCCCGCATAATAGTTATCTACCAGAGCCAGAAAATTGAGCAGGTCCTCCTGAGAGGCAAAACGCTCAACGGTGATATTTTTGGTTAACGGCCTTGGTTCCTCTCGTAGGAACTCCAGCAAATACTGATTATTTATTCCAAATACTTCTATTGCCAGATCAGCCAGCATTTTTACTTCTTCAATCTCACCTGACTGATAAAATTCACTGAAATTTACATCCACCGCATAGGCTGTCTGATTTCCTGCCAACAAATGCCCGTTGCGGTCCAAGATCAATCCCCGCCGGGAAGCTGCTGTCTCCCACTGTCCTAATAAACTGGGGCTAGGAAGATCACCGCTATTCACAGTCAACTGGATGCGTACCATCTGAGCGATAATTGCCAGCCCAAATAGGCTATATAGCAACGCGATGGTTATGAAACGCCAGTTGTAGGTGATCTTTTCACTCATAAACCCTCAAAGGGTCGCAGAATATTATTCAACTGCTCCCCTACCCAATCAATCAAACTTTGATGATATTCCAATAAATTTACATTGATCACAGCCGGTCGAGTATCTTGCAGGATCTCAACATGAGTCTCAGGTCCCAGTTTATATCCTGGCACCGGCACATAAAACACTTCTCCCGGATACGGAGCACGGAAACCCATCTCTACAGCTTTTAATTCCATTACATCAAAACGTGACAGTTGAGCTATCTGGTTACGATAATTCACGCCCTGATATACCAGCTGGTCAATTTCATCTTTGGCTTGCTGCAGCTGCCTTCCCATGGAAACCACTCTGGCTGAAACCACCAGGTAAAGGATCAACATAACCGCAGCGATCACAATCGCCATAAAAACACTGCCGATAATCTGGAGTTTTTTCCGCCGTGGCGAATTCGAGTAGGCCTGGTTCAAGGATTCTGTCATAACTTGTGCCTGGTTGCTTTCCTCTCTGCGATTACTAAGTTTCCTTAATTTAATTGCAAGCCCTGTGCCATTTAATCTAAAAATTTTTTTCTACTACTCGCAGTTTGGCGCTTCTGGCCCGGGGATTTTCGTGAATTTCATGATCCTCGGGACGGATCGGACGCCTGGTTATCTCTTTAATCCTTGCCTTATTCTCACACACACAAATCGGAATCTCTGGTGGGCAAATACAATCTCTGCTTTCCTGGCGAAAATACCTCTTTACTATCCGATCTTCTAATGAATGGAAAGCAATAACTGCCAACCGTCCTCCTGGTTTTAATACTTCCAGCGCCGCGGGTAAGAATGCCTCTAAGGCATCCAATTCATTGTTTACTGCAATTCTCAGCGCCTGGAATGTTCTAGTCGCAGGATGTATCTTTGACCTAGTGTGTGGAACAACGCCTTTTATTAATTCTGCTAATTCCTTTGTGGTAGCAAGAGGGCGGTACGCTATGATTCCATCGGCAATTCTCCTGGAAAATTTTTCTTCTCCATAAGTGAAGATGATTTCTGCTAATTCTTCCCTGGTGTATTCATTAACCAGATCAGAAGCTGAAAATGATTGGTCGGGATCAAATCGCATGTCCAGAGGAGCATCGTATCGAAAAGAAAAACCCCTTTCCGGCGTATTCAGCTGCATGGACGACAGACCCAGATCTATCAATATGCCATCAACGGTATGCCAATTTCTGTTGTTAAGGTGCGAAACCATTTCCTGATAAGAACTATGTATTAGTGTGACCCGGTCCGAAAACTCGGCCAGATTACTCGCTGCTAAAGCCAGTGCTGCCGGGTCCCGGTCGAAACCTATCAACATCCCATCCGGAGCACTTCTTTCCAGTATTCCCCTACTGTGCCCTCCTGCTCCTATAGTGCCATCAACATAGAAACCACCGGGGACTGGATTTAAAACCTCTAAAACTTCCTGGTAAAGTACAGGCACATGCTGCATTGGATATCCTAAATTTCTAAGGCAGCGAATCTTTCCGCGTTAGAATCGGCATCCTGAAGAAGCTGATTCTGGGTGTCCCAGGCATCTGGGGACCAGATTTCTAAAGCTTCTCCCACGCCCACTACAATAGCTTCGGCAGATAAGGAGGCGACATCCCTAAGATATTTTGGGATCAGAATGCGCCCATTGCTGTCTATATCCACCTGCTGAGCAGTGGAGAAGATCAGGCGTCGTAACTGACGGGCTGTAGGATTGGTGGAACTCATCTCAGTGACCCGCTCATAAATGGATACAAAAGCGGCTTCCGGCAGGACCCGCAGGTTTTGATCAAAACCCTGGGTTAAATAGATCGTACCGTCCAGCAAATCTCGAAAACGGGCTGGTACAATCATCCTGCCTTTATCATCTAAGGAGTGCCGATATTGACCTAAGAACATATGTTCGGTTCCTTTATTAAACACCGATCGCCGGTTTCCCGGCGAACCACTATTTACCACTTTCACCCACAATTTACCCACAGTATATATGAAAGTACCCCTTTTTGCAAGGAAAAACCCACCAAAAAGGGCCCTTTTTAACGAAAATTGACTCTTTTTTGTCTTTAATCCCCCACCTGGCCTGTTTTTTGGTCATTCTCGTGGTGCTTATTCCTTGTCCTCCTTGATGAATTAAAATGCCATCAGGAAGGGATAAGCTATAATTCCCCCTATGATTGAGACCTTTCCACTGACAACTTGGCGCCTGATCCTCTCCGATCCAATGCCTGGCGCCCGAAATATGGCTATTGATTCAACTATCCTGGCCGCGGTGGAACGGGGAGAAGCTCCCCCCACCCTGCGCCTGTACAGCTGGGACCCACCCTGTTTATCTCTGGGATATAGTCAGGCTTATTCCGAGGTTGATTTGCCTCAACTCTCAGCCAATGGTTGGGACCTTGTTCGCCGTCCAACCGGGGGGCGGGCTATCCTTCATACCGATGAGTTGACCTATGCGGTAATCGGCCCAAAAAGCGATCCCCGGCTGACAGGCAAATTAATGGATAGCTACCAGCATATATCCCGGGCTTTATTCGATGCCTTGTCCCAGATGGGATTGCCTGTGGAAGTGCATGCGGGTAAGAACCCGGAAGCCCATCACCAACCGGTTTGTTTTGAAAACCCATCTGATTTTGAGATCACTGCAAATGGGAAGAAGATCATCGGCAGCGCCCAAGCTCGTAAAAAAACTGGTTTACTCCAGCACGGCAGCCTCCCCTTGATTGGGGATTTGACTCGAATTAACAAAGCCCTACGCTACCAGACAAATACTGAACGCCAACAGGCCGATGAGATACTGCTTCAGAAGGCAGCCACCGTTTATGATGTGATGGGCGTTGAGATCAGCTGGGATCGAGCTGGCGAAATATTGGCTAATAGCTTTTCCAGGGTCCTGAACCTCAACCTGGTAGAAGGGGAATTATCTTCTGACGAATTGGATCACGCCCTTCTACTGGAATCTGACCAATACGGACATCCGGCCTGGACCGAAGACACTCCAAGAAAAGAGTAAATTATATGGCAATAGGTTTGCTTACCCTGCACTTGAGTATTCCCATTTGTGCTTCCCTGAAAGAAAAGAGAAGCCAGTTGAAACCACTCATCACCCGATTGCAGAGAGAATTTAACATTTCGGTTGCAGAGCTAGACTACCAGGACCGCTGGCAGGAAGCCTTGATAGGGTGTACCTATCTCAGCAATAGCGGTGCCCATACACAACGCAGTTTACAGAAAATTGTGTCCTGGGTAGAAAATCATTATCCCCAACTACCAATCATCCAAGAACGGATCGAATTGATCTAGGGAGATTTATGGATCTATTATTAAAAGGGAAAAAAGCATTCCTGACTGGTTCCAGCCGCGGATTGGGATTTGCAACAGCCAGGATCCTAGCGGAAGAAGGCAGCCGGGTTGTTATAAATGGACGGGACGAACAACGCCTCAAAGATTCAGCTAAATTCCTCCAAGGTGAAACCGGGGGTGATATCTATTACCTAGTCGGGGATGCTGCTAGCGCTGACGGCGCCCAGGTTTTAATCAATAAAGCGGCAGAGAAACTGGACGGATTGGATCTATTGGTCACCAATACTGGCGGTCCTCCCTCTGGGAAATTTGAAGCTCATACTGAAGAGGTATGGCAGGATGCCATCAACCTGTCGTTCTTAAGCCATGTTCGCCTGATCAGAGCCGCCCTGCCCTATCTGAAGAAATCCAGTTCGGCCAGTGTGCTGACCATTACGTCTTATTCGGTCAAGCAGCCCATCCCCAACCTGATCCTTTCAAACAGCATTCGGGCAGCTACCGTAGGCTTAACCAAGTCACTGGCTCTGGAACTGGGCCCAGACGGGATCCGGTTCAACTCGATCTTACCCGGTTGGACAACAACCGAACGAGTCCAGGAGTTGTTGGAATTCAGAGCAGAACAAGATAGCTCTACAGTGGAAAAGGAAATGGAAAAGATCACAGCTGAATGCCCTCTAGGGCGGATGGCTTCTCCAGACGAGATCGGCCGGGCAGCTACGTTCCTGTTATCACCCGCATCCTCCTATACCACAGGGGTGATGTTTACTGTAGATGGTGGGATGGTTAAGGGGACGATGTAGAGGTAAAGACGGGAGACCAAAGACGGCGGGTCTTATCGGGATTATTAAAGTAAACAGTAATCAGTGTTCAGATTTCTAATAACTGAATACTGATTATTTATTTCTACTCTATTCTTATACCAAACGCAGGATTGTTTTCGCCTCAGACCACAGCTCTTCTAGGCTGTAATGCTCCCGTTGATTGGGAGAGAAGATATGCACGATCACAGATCCGTAATCTGCCAGCATCCAACCGGAATTAGGTTCACCTTCTATGCGGCCATATAGGTCAAACTTCTTTTTGACCTCATCCTCAATTTCAGACATCAGCCCCTTAACCATCCGGGAGCTGGTCCCCGAGCAAATCACAAAATAATCTGCCAAGATTGAATTTTCGTGGATATCCAACAAATGGATGTCTTCCCCCTTCTTATCATCTAACACCTTGACAATAAAGTCCGCTACTTTCCTAGTGTCCAGATTTCACCTCATATCTAATCAAAACTAAGGACCTGCCCCATCCTGTTCAGTTAATTTGGCAGAGAAGAGCCGGGTATATTCCGCCCCATCTGGTTTTAGATCGCTGCGATACAAGTGCACTGCTTCGATCCGGGCCACACCAATGAATCCCACCTGGAAATCATGCAGAACCGTGCCTACTGTTCTGACATCCCGGGCCGAGGCTTTACGGGAGATCCTCCCCAATGTCAAATGGGGTGTGAATTCGTATTTATCATAGTTATAGCCCAAGCGAGCCACACCATCTTCAATCCCACGCCGGAGATCAAATAAATCCGTCGGCGCTTCAACTCCGATCCAGATCACACGGGGATGACGTTCTTTAGGGAAAGCTCCTATTCCGCCAATCCCAATCTCCATCACCTGTCTTTTGGACGCTTCTGATTGGAGGATCTTTTCCACCATAGCGATGTTTTCTGTGGAAATATCACCCAGGAACTTCAGAGTCAGATGCATTTTAGTAAAATCGACCCAACGCACGGGCGTCCCAGGCATTTTTTCCTGCAGCTGGGACGAGATCTGACCCAAAGCATCCAGAACACTGGTTGGTAAATCTACTGCAATAAAAGTCCGAATGACATCAGCAGACATTTTCTCTCACTTTTTTTCTGAAGAGAAGTATTTCTCTTATTCGATTTTTTCACCAGAAAATGGACGGTCATCCTGGGCGAATATTCTTCCTAATGAAATTGTACTATAAAGTAATATCCGGAACTTTCGTACAGGGTCCTTAGCATCAATCCCCAGCTTCATTCGCAAAACGGATCTTCTGGTAAGCTTCCGGAGTATCTACATCCACCTGACTGGCCAGATCATCCCATGGGATGCTAACAGGTTGATATTTATCAAATAGTGTCCTACCGCCAACATCTCCTTCCAACTTTTCCAGTTCAGTGAACACACGTTGGTCAAAAAGCACAGGATTAGCCGGTTTTCCATCAATAGTTGGCAGGATGATCGGGGCTGGATTTCTGGCATGTTTCTTCATCAGCTCTTTAATCAGCTCGACCGGGATGAGGGGTTGGTCTACTAAGTTAAAGATCGCAGCGCCAATATCTCCCGGGAGAGACTGGATAGCTGCTCGAACAGAAGAGCTCTGCCCAACCTGCCAGCCAGTATTGCAGACGATTTCAACCTCGACCCCGTCCAGTGCCTGGGAAACACTATCATGGTCCGCTCCGGTGACTACTACTGCCGGGGAACAACCAGCCGCTACAACTTTTTCGGCAACAAATTTCACCATGGGTTTCCCAAACCAATCCAGGAGTTGCTTTGGTTCTCCAAAACGGGAAGAACCTCCAGCTGCCAGAACGATCCCGGCAATCCGTTCATGGACCTCCAGTAACATCTGCTCTTCCCGCACGGAAAAAGCGCCCGCTGAGTAATTGGACAGGAGGGTATCTAGCTGGGGATAAAATGTTTTCCAATTCGGGAAACTGTCGATCTGATTGATTAGCAAGATCTTCCTGGCATCCGTTGGGATATTCTTCAAACCACCCTGCGGAGACGTCAGGGCTTTAACCAGGTGTTCACTTTCCAATCTGGAGCCCAAGGGCAAATCTACCAGGGAAGAATAGAGTTCTGGTCTGTGGACCCATTCTTCAGTAAGCGGTTTGCCCAGACCGGACAGGCCGATCACAGTTATCACAGTGTTAACGAACGCAGAAATAACCGGTTCATGCTCAGCGGGGGCTTTGATAGGCAGTTTCCTGGCACCATCAGCCTCAATGATCATGGGGCAATTCCATGTATCTGCCAACACTTTAAGCGCTTCTATGAGTTCCGGGGCTGGACTACCTACTCGGTTTTCTTCTACTTGTGGACCGGTAAAAAGCAATACTTTTCCAGACAGATCCTCAGTTGAATCCGGAAGATCATCAAGATCATTCAAGACCCAATGATGATCCGCAGCATCTAACTGATCCAGCGCCATATGAGTGGAAGTCGTACAGATCACCCGAGTTCCAAAATCCTGGGCCAGCTGGAACATCAAGGTGGTTTTTCCGCCCGATCCTACCAGGGCAATTTTTGAGTTTTGATCTAACCTAAATCTGTGATTTAGATCCATAATCCAGACCTTAGATCCGGGCAGGCCAGAATAGCTTCAAGCACACCTCCCCCGACGGCCCGGGATTTATCCGATACTAGAGTGCAGATTGTGGGGTCATCTCGAGGGTCGACATCACCGATCTTCATCCCCTTTATAACCTGGGTGCCGGGCTTGATCAATCCTCGTAAAACTCCATCAAAAGGAGCCAGAACTGCCTGGTTGCCAACTAAGGCGATCACTGTACCGTTCTTGATCTCATCTCCGATCTTTGCCCCGGTGACCAGTTTTCCATCTTCAGGAGCGCGCAGTACACGTTCTGAAGCAAAGCCTTGGACCATACCCGGGATACCGGTATCTTCCTGAGGTGGGCCAGCCCAAATAACCCGGCCCAGGTTATGGCCCCGATTGGTTTCAATCACCGCATGGCAGTTCTCTCCAGCAATAAAACCAGGTCCTAATCCTATTACCAACGTGGCCAGTTCTTTACCTTCTGCAGGTAGTTTTTTCCTCATCCGGGCATCCACCACAACATCCGGTCGAATCTCTTTCAGGCAAGCCAGATCTGGATCGACTAATACTGGGATATATCCAGTCCGGACAGATTCTTTAACTTCTCCTGGATTCCTGATCAATACAGCAGTAATGCCTTCAACTTCCTTGCTTCCATCAGATACTGCCTCTGCAAAGGAAACCGTACGACGAACGACCAAAGGTGTGGGTAATTCAGTGAGCATAACTTCAAAACCAGAATGGTGCAAACGAACTGCAACTCCACTGGCCAGATCACCACCGCCACGGATTAGAATCAGCACAAATACCCTCCTACAATAAATTTATCCTTCTCAAGTATTTTAGCATGACCTAAGCACACTGACATTTGGAATGATGTAATATCAATCTCAAGAAAATAAGAGGAAAACTGATATCAATTAATGGCGAATAAAGTAGGAGAGAAGTACAATGCTAGGTAAAGTATCGAAAAATGATTAGTGGCGAGGAAATCATGAAAAATAGTAAACACCTGCTTTGGATAACGATCTTACTATTGATCACCAGCTGTAAAGGCTCCGGGGAGATAGCTGACCCACAATCTTCGCTAGGAAACGTTCCGGTCAAGATCCTGATCAGCGAGGTGTTCACAGGCGTGGATGGCAATAACCAGGCCGATTTCATCGAGCTATATAATTCAGGCACTACAATCGCTGACCTGAATGGATATACGCTCTGGTACCAATTGAACGATTCCAGCGACGAGATTATTCTTTATCAATGGACAGAAGAAACCTTAGTCCCCCCCCCTGGGATATTATGCCCTGATCCAAGCCAATCAACTCTTTGCGATCCAGCCAGACGGGATCATCAGTCAACCCTTGGTCCCGAATCGGGGCGGATTGTCTCTGCGCGAAGACGGCCAGATCGCAGATCAGCTCAGTTGGGGCACCGGTCCTGGAGTTATGGTCGAAGGCCACCCTGCCCTTGAAATGCAGCCAGGGTTATCCTTACAGCGATCTCCTGAAGCTCTTTCAAGTGGGGGCGGAGACACAAATGATAACGGGGTCGATTTTTCTCTGAACAGAAATCCCTCTCTGTTGAACACAGGCAGCCCCAATAACCACGAATTGGCAAATCAGTTAGGGCTCGATGTGAGTTTTCCATATCAGGTCTATCCCGGAGAAGAGTTCACCGTTGAATTCCAAATCCACAATCAAACTGGAAATGATCTGAATAATAACCTGCTGTCCATACCCCTACCGGATCATATCTACCTGCAGGAAAACGGGGAGGGGTTCCAGCAAGATAGC
>Ga0255364_10207_pt1 | contig 14419 bp, 20 predicted proteins | sample ANMaggSSYBR01G12_FD_182087 | JGI IMG/M metagenome (GOLD analysis project Ga0255364, IMG submission 182087) | Sediment cell enrichment communities from methane seep in Santa Monica Basin, California, United Staets - ANME aggregate JGI... | ecosystem: Environmental > Aquatic > Marine > Cold seeps >...
TTCCAACATAGGTACTGTGACCCAAAACATAACGGGTTCGGTTTTACTTTTAAAGGTGCTACAAATACCAAAGAATTACACGGGTTAATTAAACCGTTAATGATTAGACGTACTAAAGATGAGGTGATGAAAGATTTGCCGGCAAAACAACGTATTGTGGTTCCTTTGGATGATGTTAGTTTAACCAGTTATTTAAAACTGGAAAATAAAATGAAACGGGCTTTTTCAATTACCAAAAGTAAAAAGAAATTACGTGAGATGTTTGACGATTTAAAATACAGTGCCTTCGAAGCTAAAAAAGATAGTGTAGTAAAGTGGATTGAAACCTTTATTGCAACAGGTGAGAAATTAATCGTTGGTGCTTTTCACAGACGAGTTGTTGAAAGTTTGAGTGGTTATTTTGATTCTCAGTGTGTTACGATTTACGGTGGTATGACAAGCAAACAAAAAGACAAGGCAAAAGACGACTTTATAAATAAAGATAGTGTTAACTTACTATTTGGAAATATAAAAAGTGTTGGAACTGGGGTTGATGGTTTACAAAAAGTTTGTAGTAATGTAGCGACGGTGGAATTCTGTTGGACACCCACGGAACATGATCAATTAGAAGACAGGTGTCACAGGAGTGGTCAGTTATCAAGTGTAAATTGTTATTATTTGGTAGCCCCGGGAACGGTTGACGAAGAACTAATTACGGTGTTGGATAAAAAACGTAAATTAATCACTAAAGTGGTTGACGGTAAGGATGGTGATAATTTGGACTTTTTTGAAGATTTATTAAAAATAAGGATGGAGGATTAATTATGACTGCTTTTGATATACCGGAAGATAAGGAATTGTTTGAGGACGAGGACGATGATTATGAAGACGACTTTTATGATGAGGACTATGAAGAATCCTCAGAGGTGTATTAATAATGTCGGTTTATATATTTTGTCCAAACTGGGAACACCGGCATTTTGTACGTTTCGATTTAATTGATGGGTGTTTACAATGTTACATTTGCGGGCACAAACTACATAATAAAAACAAGGATTAATTATGTATAGTGTATCTTTACCAGTAACAAAAGAATTCAAAAAAATACAATCTGAATTATTAGAGGGTTGTGATGTTTGTTCCTCGGAAAAGATTCCTTGTGATAAATGTTATAACAAATATATAAAATCAAAAGCAAAATTAAAAAAATTCGGTAAATTATTTAAAACAAAGGAAAATAAATGTTACTAAGTGATCAACTAATTACAAACTATAAAAAGTACCTTGACGGGGAAAAGAAAAATATGAAGGAATTTCAATTAATATTTAAAACTCATTTTATTCACCCATGTTTAAAACAGCTAATGGAAGCTTTAAAAGGTAAACGGCAAATCAAGTTAGTTGTTGAGGACTTTAAACGTGTGAAAAATGCTACTGATTTTTTAAGTACCACATTTCCTGCTTTTAAGAAGGGGTGGTTTACTAATTATATGCTAGTACACTTTACAGAACAACCGGAGTTAATTGGTCTATGTGTGTTAGCGGAGTATAAATGATTAAACATTTATTTCCTTATGAGTGGACGTTAAAAGATGCTAAGTTCACTAAAGATAAAGGGAAAGTATTTTCCTGCTTTGCATGTGGTGGTGGATCTACGATGGGTTATAAATTAGCAGGGTTCAATGTTATAGGATTTAATGAAATTGACCCCAAAATGGCTGAATGCTATATCGAAAATCATAAGCCAAAATATTCTTATATTGAACCTATTCAAGATTTTAAAAATAGGGATAATTTACCAAAAGAATTATATAACCTGGATATACTTGATGGTTCTCCTCCATGTAGTAGTTTTTCAATGGCTGGCAACCGTGAAAAAGATTGGGGAAAGGAAAAGAAGTTTAGAGAAGGTCAAAGCGAACAGATTTTAGATACATTGTTTTTTGACTTTATCGACTTGGCAAAGAAATTACAGCCTAAAGTCGTGATAGCTGAAAATGTAAAGGGTTTGATGCATGGACGTGCAAAAAAATATTTACATAAAATATATCATGAGTTTTTAAAAGCTGGATATAAAGTTAATTACAAATTATTGGATGCTTCAAAAATGGGAGTACCACAAAGAAGGGAACGTGTATTTTTTTATGCAATTAGAAATGATTTAAAATATACTTGTACTGATTTTTTAATAGGTAATAATCCTTATTTGGATTTGGAGTTTAATGAGGAAGAAATAAAGTTTAAAAATATAAGGACCGGCCCTAAATTGAAAGCAAGTAGCGTTGATATAAAACAGAAAGAAAAAGGCAGTGGATTTGTAATATCAACAAACGAAAATAAAGCACACAATACGATAGCAGGTGCTACACGATATTTAGATAAAAATAATATATTGACCAATATAGATGAAATGAAATTGATTGGTAGTTATCCAGTTGATTATAATTTTGGTAAGAACAGAAATCAATATCTAATCGGCATGTCAGTCCCTCCAGTAATGATCGCACAAATAGCAACTAGAATTTATGACCAATGGTTAAAAAATAATTAAAAAGGAATATTATGATTAAGCGTAAAAAAATAAACCTGGACGAGGAAAGACGTATACTTTCCCAAATGATTGTATCTACCCGGTTCCTAAGCGAACTACGAGATATTGCACTTCCCACCCTTTTTAAGAGTACTTTCTCACAGACCGTGGCAAACTGGGTTTGGGAGTACTTTAATCATACCGAATCTGCTCCACAGAAGGCCATAGAGGACGTTTATCTGAAAAACCGACACTTGGTATCGGATGAGGATGAAAACGAGCTTATAGGCGAGTTTTTGGGGCAACTGTCAAGGGACTGGGAAAGTACACAAGTAAACAATATTAAATATTCTACCCACAATGCAATCGACTTTTTTAAACTGCGTTCTTTAGAGAAATTATCAGGTGAATTAAAACAGGCAGTTGAAAATAAAGATTCTAAACGTGGGGAAAATATTATTACCCAGTACAAACGGGTAGAACGTATTTCAACTGATTGTGTTGATGTATTAAACGATGCTGAAACAGTTCGTCTAGCTTTCCAAATGGATTTAGAAACATTGTTTAGTATGCCAAGTGAATTGGGAAGGGGGATGGGTAGTTTTAAACGTGGTGATTTGTATGCCGTACTCGCTCCACCAAAGAGAGGAAAATCGTGGTGGTTAATGTTTATTGCCATCAGGGCTGCTTTAATGGGTTTAAAAGTTGTATTTATTTCACTTGAAATGAATCAAGACCCGGTACTTCGTAGGCTGTGGAAAGGGTTTATAGGACAACCGGATAACAAGGGAAAAATTGAAATCCCTTGTTTTTCCTCCGGTGGTAAAGACGGGAAGTTTCAAATCGGTACAGAGTTTTTAAATAAAATGGGTGTGGATTTAAAAGGTATAGAAAAACATCAAAGTAAGTACCAACGGGCTTCCCGGGGTGGTTGTATAAAACTAAAAACCTTTCCCAGTAATACAGCAACGGTAAAGGACTTGGAAGATTGTTTGGACAATTTAGAATATTATGATGAGTTTGTTGCGGACGTAATTGTAGTTGACTATGCTGATATTTTAATACCGGAAAACCCCCGGTTAGATTACCGTCACCAATTAAATAGTATTTGGCTGGGTTTACGTAGTATGGCACAGAAGCGGGAAGCGTTGGTTGCTACTGGTTCTCAAACTGGTAGAACGGGTATGAGTAAAGATGCCAGTGAAAAAGATGTTGCTGAGGACATGAGGAAAATTGCACACGTTACTAAAATAGGAATATTAAACCAAAACGACAAGGAAAAGGAAGCTGGGGTTTTACGTTACAAAGTAGGTGTGGCACGAGAGGAAAAGGCTTATATGAAAGAGTTGGTGGTTTTACAGGGGTTTGAAATTGGAAGGCCTTATTTGGAATGTAAACCTATAGGGGACGTAGATATGGACAGGTTTAAAATTGAAAAAAAGGGGAAGAAGAAATGAGGTCGTTTTTATTTAAAGCTAAAGTAAACCAAATTAAGTTTAAAAAAAAAGTTAAGAAATAAGCCGAGCACTTGTTATAATAAAGTACATGATAAAAAACAAAAAAGACTTACAAAGTAAACACCGAATTATTTCCGAGTTTATTGAAAAGTATATACCCAGTACAGACCGTAAAAAGTATTTAGAGATGTTTACTGAAACCGGGGATACAATAGAGGTTCTTAATTTCTTTCATCCATTTAAAAATTACCTGTTAAATACCTCACTTGATTATTTTAATAATGTACGCAAAAAAACAAAACGTATAAGTGCCATTATTTCAAATGGAAATATGTTTGAAAAACGTACGGGGGTGTGTTTGGCTTACCTTGATTTAAAATGTTTTACTTTAAAGTACACAGAGTTAATCACCAGTACACTTGGATTTCTTGCACAGTCTAAACCCACGTATTTTATGATTACTGACCGGGGAAGTTTTTATTACAGGTTTAAAGGTGATACAGAAAAGGTGTATGGTGCTAAAAAATATGTTGATTATGTAAACAAAATTATCAGTATTTTTGGTGATGTTAAATATAGCATTATTGATTATAAATTATTTAAAAACAAAAATTCCGCTATTTATTTATTTAAGCGGGAAGGAGAATAGTATGAGTAGTGGTGTGGCCTGTCAATGTGGTGGTTCTAGAAAAGTAAAAATGAAAAATTGGAAAATATTTGCATTGAGGTGTAACCACTCAGCTTTTAACGGTTACCACCGAGCCATAAGTGACTATTCTCATATTGTCTGCACGGTGTGTATTGGATCATGGAGAACCAAAGCAAATTATGTTAATACACTTGCCTTTCATCCTGACGGGTATGTGAATCAATAAAATAAAAATTAGGAGAATAAATTATGTTTTATGTTAAAAAAAGAATGGAGATTGCGGGGGCACACTCACTTAAATTATGTTACCAAAGTAAATGTGAAAACCTACACGGTCATAATTGGATTATTACTGTATTTTGTAAATCAGAAACTTTAAATGAAAATGGTATGGTTGTTGATTTTGCTGATATTAAAAAAGATATCCATGGTATGTTAGATCACAAAAATCTAAATGAAATATTTGAGTTTAACCCCACCGCTGAAAATATTGCTGAATGGGTAGTTAACAATGTTAGAAATTGTTATCGGGCAGAAGTAACTGAAAGTGAAAACAACTGGGCATCTTATGAAATGTAAAATTAAATACAAAGTAAACGAACTCTTTTATTCAATTCAAGGTGAAGGGAACTACACCGGGTGTCCTGCTATATTTATAAGATTTTCCGGGTGTAATTTGGATTGTAATTTTTGTGACACTGCCCATTTGGAACATACGGAAATGACCATTGACGATATTATGGATAAAGTACAAGATCATAATTGTGGGTTCATTGTGTTAACAGGTGGGGAACCTACCCTACAAAACATTGGTACTCTTATTAAACACCTAAAATCTAAAAACTATTTTGTTGCTATGGAAACAAACGGCACAAGTTTAGTAGAGGGAACTAAAATTGAAGATTATGAATCACGACCAAACGGCGAAAAAAAATCCAGATTAGTACCTGATTGGGTAACTGTTTCCCCTAAACAAATCAACGGTTTTAAAACTGTTATACCACCGGACGAAGTGAAATTAATCATTGGTAAGGATTTTAAAATTGAAGAGGCTGAAGAGTTTTATGATACAAAGTACATTTACTTACAACCGGAAAGCAATAAACCGGAGTACATTAAAAAAGCCGTTAAAATAATTAAGGAGAATCCAGTATGTCGCTTGAGCTTACAAATACAGAAATTGATAAATATTGCGTAAACCTACGTGATAAGATTGTTGCCAGTGGTAAAAAATATAATGCTATTTACCCGGTTCCTATGGGTGGTTACCCCGTAGCCCTTAAACTTTATCCATTGTTAAATCTTCCTATTATTGATATAAATCACGGGGCTTGGAAAATGGACAATTGTGATATTCTAATTGTTGACGATATTGTGGACAGTGGTAAAACTCTGTCTAATCCACTATTTGAAAATTATGATACAGCCTGTTTAATATCTAGGGAACATTACCAGTGTAATTACTATGGTATTTTAAATAAAAAATGGATTGTGTTTCCTTGGGAAAAGGCAAAGGGTGAGGGAAGTGACATACACGACCACATAATAAGACAAATGGAATATATTGGTGAGAACGTTACCCGGGAAGGTTTAATTGGTACACCCGATAGAGTTGTACGTAGTTGGGGAAAGATTTTTGGTGGGTACGACATGGATCCAAAGGATTTACTTACTACTTTTGAAAATCCAAAGTGTGATGAAATGGTTATACTGAAAGATATTGAAATGTATAGTACATGTGAGCACCATATTTTACCATTTTTTGGGAAGTGTAGTATTGCATATATACCTAAAAAGAAAGTAATAGGAATTTCTAAACTGGCAAGGCTTATGGAAGTCTTTGCACGTAGAATGCAAATTCAGGAAAGGATTGGTGAACAAATTACGGAATTTATTATGGAGGAACTGGACGCCATTGGTGCTGCCTGTATAATTGAGGCACAACACTTCTGTATGACAAGTCGTGGAGTTCAAAAACAACACTCCGTAATGATTACGTCCAGTTTAAAGGGTGCTTTTAAAACAAAACCTGCAGCACGGGCTGAATTGATGAGTTTAATAAAAGGATAACAACATGGAAAATCTTAAAAATAATGTAATTATTGTATCAGGTGGTATGGATAGTATTACCTTACTTTACCAAGAAAGACCAAAGTATGCACTTAGTTTTGACTATGGTTCAAAACACAATGCCAAGGAATTGCCCCGTGCTCAATATCACTGTGGTAAGGTAGGTTCAGTTCACCACATTATTAAACTTGATTTTATTAACGAACTTTTTGAAAGTAGTTTATTGAAGTCAGGTGTGGTGATACCGGAAGGACACTATGAAGATGAAAATATGAAATCTACCGTGGTTCCTTTTCGTAACGGCATAATGCTTGCTATTGCTTGCGGATATGCTGAAAGTGTAAAAGCTGAAAATGTTTTAATTGGTAACCACTCAGGGGATCATGCAATTTATCCGGACTGCAGACAAGATTTTATTCTGGCCATGAATTATGCTATGGTTCACGGTACTTATAAAAAAGTAGGAATACATGCCCCGTTCACCAATTTGGACAAAAGGAAAATTGCCCTTATTGGTAAAGATCTTGGAATTGACTATTCTAAGACATGGACTTGCTACAAGGGTAGTGAGAAGCATTGTGGTGTTTGCGGTTCATGTACTGAGCGTAAAATGGCATTAGAAGGTTTCGACACTACGGTGTACAAAGTATGACACTTTACCACGGCGGCACCAAAATTGAAACAGGTGGTATTTTTGAAGGTACTGATTTTCCAAATGGGATTGCAACTTTAGAGTCCTATGCTTATTCGAAAAAAGTTAATAACCACATGCCCTATATAAAAAATATCTTTTTTGACAGTGGTGCATTTTCTGCTTTCAGTCGTGGTTTAAAAATCAGCCTGCAGGAGTACATTGATTTTATTCACAAAAATAAAGATAAAATTACGGTTTATGCCTCCCTCGACGTTATTGGGAACGAATATGAGAGTTGGAAAAACTATAAGGAAATGAGAAAACAAGGGTTGAATCCCCTCCCGGCTTTTCATAAGGGGGAGCATCTTAAGTGGATAGAAAAATATTTAAAATACACTGATTACATTGGATTAGGTGGAATCGCTAAATCTCCACGTAAAAAAAAGAAACTATTTTTAGACAAAGTATTTACCCAATATCCGAACGTTTCAAAAGTAAAGTTTCATGGTTATGGTATTACCGATAAAACTTTAATGCAACGGTATCCCTGGTATACAGTTGATAGCACTTCTGCAACTTTAAGTTCTGGAATGGGTTCAATTATTACTCCATGGGGTTCTAAAGCAATGACAAATAGACATGGAAAAGGAGTAAAGTTTTCAGAAAATGTTGAAACAAAAATTAGGGAGTACTGTTCTAAATATAATTTAAATTTTGAAAACTTGAGTGATGATGGAAACCCCGGGTATGCAGAACGTATTAAATTCAGTGTACAGTATATTGAGAAACTATTTAAAACCCGTCCACAAGTTTTTAAAACAGAAACACATTATTTAATCTAGGAGAAAAATATGAAAATATTTATAATTATAATAATACTAATTATTTGTGTATACACGCAGGAATTTTCTACTACTGGTAAAAAAGTAAAAAAAGGTGATGTTATTACTGAAAAGGGTTATTTCTTTACAGAAAAAGAATTTAATAAATTAATAACAGACCATAAAATTAGCTTAAACATCCAAAAAAACAAAATATTATTTTATAAAAACTTTCATGAAATATTTTATAAAAATAAAAAAGTAGATAAAAAATTAAAGTTTTTTGAAGGAATAGGATTTTCACTTATTGGTGCAGGTACTATGTTCTTTTTTGATAATGTGATTTTAAATAATAATTCTAGGAGAAAAATATGAAAATAAATAAAACTGAGCTACTTAAAGCTATGACTGAATGTATACCGGGTGTAGAGAAGGGGAATACTATTATGGAGGGTGTGGATACTTTTGTTTTTGCTGGCAATTTACTACATTCTTACAACGATAATATTTCCGTCACGGTTTCTTTACCCGGTGAAGTAGAACTTGAGGGTGTGGTTAAATCCGTTGATTTCTACAAACTAGTAAACAAGTTTAAAGAAGAGGAAATTACTATTACAGTTAAAAAAGATAAATGGGAAATGAAGAATGGTCGAAGTACTGCAAAAATCACTTTACTTGAAGACCAGATTTCAGAATACGTCACGTCCCTGGATACCAGTAAAGTGAAATGGAGTAAAATACCTGAAGGATTTACACAAGGCCTAAAACTTTGTAGTATTGCCCAAAACTATTCCCCACATGCCGGTATTTACTTTAATGAAACCAACATACTATCAACAGATATGAGAAGACTTAACTTTTTTACACTGAGTGAAAGTATGGGTAATTTTCATTTGAGTGATGCGGCGGTTAGTGAGCTTTTAAAGTTTGATAATTTAAAGTCTTATAGTATTACTGATAACTGGGCACATTTTAAAACAAAATCACGTACTATGTTTTCCTGTAGAACTCTTGATGTTGAAATGTTTCCCGAAAGTGCTTTACTTGAAAAAAGGGACGGTATGAAACAAAGTAAAGGTGACATGGCAAATAGTCTACCACATAGCCTACTTGAAACTATTGATAGAGTAGGTGTATTATCCCGGGACTTAAATGGGAATCAAACTATACAACTCACTTTCAGTAAAAAAGAAATCACGGTATTTTCTAAAAGGGACAGTGGAGAAATTGTTGAGGGTGTTGACTTGGATAAACCGTTTGAAAAGGATGTTGAACTTGGTATTTGGATTGACATACCTTTTTTAAAAGAGGCCATTAATAAAGTCCCTAATTTTTATATTAAAAACTTAAAAGTTGAACAGGGAGAGAATGAGATTGATTTACCGATAGTTATTTTCACAGCGGAAAACTATACACAAATCATTTCAACTATGGTTCCTAATGATTAAAGGTTTATAATATGAAAATAATTACTTTATGTGGTTCCACTAAGTTCAAAAAAGAGTTTCAGGAAGAAAATATTAGATTAACTTTGGAGGGAAACATAGTCATCACCGTTGCACTATTTGGACATGCTGATAATATAGATTTGTCGGTTCCCACAAAAACTCTACTTGATAGGATTCATAAACATAAAATTATGATTGCTGACTCAATCTTTGTAATTAATAAAGATGGGTATATAGGTAAATCCACCAAATCAGAAATTGAATATGCAAAGTCTTTTAATAAAGAAATAGTGTATATGGAATCTATTTCTAATGATTAAAGGTGGTTTTTTTGACCTTGGAACAGGTATAACCCAAATTAAAAAAGGCTCCAAAAAAGTTGCCGGATGTTTGGGTTGTAAACTTGACCGTACTTGTAAATCCCCGAAGATGAAAGTCTTCGGGGAGGGTGGTAAGAAAGTACTTTTGATAAATGAATACCCATCTGCAACGGACGATAAAACTGGTAAACCCCTTTCAGGTAATGCAGGAAAAATAGTTTATGACGTACTGGATGATTTAAACATTGATTTAGAAGAAGATTGCTGGGTAGTAAATGCTGTATTTTGTAGACCCCCGGATAATAAACCACCGACTGACCAACATATAGCTGAATGTAGAAATAGGTTACTAAAAGTAATAAAAGATTTAGATCCATTGGTGGTTGTACCGATGGGGAGTATAGCTACTAAGGGTTTAATTCAACACCGGATTTCAGGTAGATTAAACAAAATAAAAGCAAGTGATTTTGTAGGTAAAAGAATTCCTGACCAAGATTTAAAAAGGTGGGTATGTCCTACCAGTGACCCGGCGTACCTTTTAAAGAATAATGACAAGGTTTTACACCGTTTTTTTAAAGATTGTTTAAAACAAGCCTTCTTACATACTGATATTCCGCTCACACAGCTTGATACAGGGGTTAAAACCACTGAAGAGGTACTGGTAGCCATAAAGTGGCTTAAAAACGCTTATAAACGCAGTACAATAGTATCCTTTGATTATGAAACCACCGGATTAAAACCACACAAGGAAGGTCATAAAATACCCTGTGCCTCAATAGCCTATTTTGACATAGAAGAAAAAGTGTTTAAAGCCTATGGTTTCCCGATGTTTGAGGATACTACTTTTCAAAAGTGTTGGAAACGGTTGATGATTGGTTCCCGTAATATTAAATTAATTGCACACAATATGAGTTTTGAAGCTATGTGGACATTTGAAAAATATGGGTACTGGCCAAAGGATTGGTTATGGGATACTTGTTTGTCTGCCCACTGTTTAAACTCAAAACAAAAAACCAGTTTGAAATTCCATGTGTTTACAGAGTTTGGGGTAATAGGGTATGATGAATCCGTTGACAAATATATTACCACACTTAAAAAAGGTGAAGACGAGAAAAGTAAAAACAGTTTTAACAATGTACGGAAAGCACCGTTTAAGGATTTAATGAAGTATTGTGCTTACGATAGTTTATACACTCTACACCTTTACCACATACAAAAAAAACAGTTTGACGATTATACACAAGTTGGAAATGCTTTTTTTGTAAAGGGTTCCGAGGCTTTGACCGTAGTACAACATAACGGTATGCGTATTGATATGGACTTATTGAAAATATACTGGGGACGTATTACCAAAAAGATTGACAGGTGTTTAGTTCAATTAAAACAGTTCCCCGAGTATAAAAAATGGGATGGAAAAAGTACTATTAATTTAGGGTCAGAAAAAGACTTGTCTAGGTTACTGTATAAAGTATTAAAGTATGAATTACCGGAGGGTTGTGAAAGTAGTAAAACAGGGGCAAAGGCACTTGAAAAAATAGGTACTAAGTTTACTCTTGCTATACTACCTTATAGGAAATTCTTGAAAATCCGTGATACCTATATGGCACAATTTAAACGGGAAGAGGTTGATGGTATTGTAAGAGGTTTTTTTAATCTTAATATTGCAGCAACTTTTCGTTCTAGTATGAATAGTCCTAACCTACAAAACCAGCCAGTAAGAGGTCCTGAAGCTAAATGGGTAAGGGATTTAGTTGTACCACGTAAAGGAAACAGGTTACTAGAATATGATTATAAGGGTGTTGAGGTTTGTTTGTCGGCTTGTGTACATAAAGACCCCCAAATGATTAAATATATAAAAGATGAAACCACGGATATGCACGGGGATATGAGTAATGAAATACTATTACTTGACCAAGAAAGTTCCGTAATAGAAGAGGTTTTGAAAAAGTATAAAAAGTTTTTAAGGGGACGTATTAAAAATACATTTGTGTTTCCTACTTTTTACGGTTCCACCACAAAACCTGATGAACGGCTGGGACAAACGGTTGGTAACATTACCCGGAATATTTGGGAAGATTTACCAAACATAGTTAAAAAACACCTTAAAGAAAATGGTATTAAAAGTATTAAACAGTTTCAAAAGCACATGGAAAATGTTGAGTGGAAGTTTTGGAACGAAAGGTTTGAAGTTTATAACCAGTGGAAAAGGGAAGTATATGACCAGTATAAAAAAGACGGGTATGTTGAACTTTTAACCGGGTTTAGATGCTATGGACCTTTAAAGTTTACAGAGGCCACCAATTATCCTATTCAAGGACCGGCTTTTCACGTACTTTTAAACACTTTAATTAACAGTCATAAAAAAGTTTTAGAAATAAGCGGTCGTTCTGTTATAATAGGACAAGTTCATGACTGTTTATTAATTGATTGCCATCCGGATGATGAAGATGCAGTTGATAAAATTGTGTTTGAAGAGGGTATTACAAAACCGATGGCAAAGTGGGATTGGATTACAGTACCGTTGCAAATTGAAAAGGAACGGTCAGCAGTGAATGGTACATGGTCTGAAATGGAAGACTGTGGTTATATAAAAGGAGAATAAATAATATGAATTTATACAGAAAAATAAGACCCACAAACTTTGAAGAGGTTTACGGGAACGAAGTTGAAATAAAAGCATTTAAAAAACTACTTGAAAAAGGAAATAGCCAGTGTTTTATTATTGCAGGTGAAAGCGGATGTGGGAAAACTACCCTTGCCCGTATTGGTGCAGCCTTTTTGGGTGCAGATGCTACTTCAATACAAGAAGTCAATTCTAGTAACAACCGGGGAATTGATACTGCCCGGGATATACAACAAGATTTAAAATATACCGTTCCCGATGGTAAAGCCAAAGTTTACATAATTGACGAAGCCCACGGTACAACCAAAGATTGGAAACGTGCTATGTTAAAACCCTTAGAAGATACCCCTAAACGAACATATTTCTTTTTGTGTACTACTGACCTGAAACAACTATTTAAGGGTGATGAAGGTAAAGCAATAAAAACCCGGTGTAAAGTAATTAATGTAAAACCATTAAAAGCTGATCTTATTTACAGGTTACTAAAAAGGACTTGTAAAAAAGAAGGGTTTGAAATTGATAAAGAAGTGATGGAAGAGATAAGTGAAAATTGTGCTGGTAGTTGTAGACAGGCACTTGAGGACTTGGAAAAGATTTGTGATTTGGACGATACAAAGTCCCAGTTAAAAGCACTGGAAAGCCAAAGTGAAGTTGACAAGGAAACTAAAGATTTATCTTATGCCTTAATGGGTGGTAAACCGTGGGGTGAAATTAGTAGTTTATTAAATGGTTTAAAAGATACTGACCATGAAAAAATACGATATGCGGTTTTGGGTATGTGTAATGCTTATATGTTGAAACCGTGGGGTAGGTACAAAATGCCTCAAGTTGCGTGGGTGTTGGAATGTTTTTGTGAACCTTTTTACAATAGTGGAAGACCCGGTTTAACACTGGCAAGTTTTCAAAGTATAAATCAGGAGGATTAGTATGGAACAATATAGATTAACAATCGGTAAAATATATGGCATTAATTTTGGTGTTCACTATATAAAATCATGGGAATTAAGATTTAATTTTTTATGTTTTTATATAGTTATCGGGTTATCTAAATACGCTAGCGGTACTAATACATTTTGGAATAATCATAATGTGTAGCGGATGTGACCATAAAGATTGGCTTGAACGTATTGATTTTTTACTTGAGGATGATGCCTTTGGTTTTGCTGAAGATACTTTACTGGGTATTCAGGAATGGGTCAATGATAATAAACACATTACAGAAAAGCAACAAATAGCAATAGAAAATATTGAAAATATAAAGGAGGGTTGAACCCATGAGTGAAGAAAGAGATTACAAGGTTGATTGCAAAGTTGACCGTTTTAAATTAGAAGTCAACGCAGAACAACAGGCGGAACTCTACCGTTATTGGTCAGATAAAGAGGGTAAAGCCCGGACAGAAATTGACCGGATTAAAAACCTGTTAACCCTTACAGAAGCCGAAGTGGAAATGGATATAAGGGAAAAACTATTAAAAAATAGTGGGAATCTTGACAACGGTGTGAAGGGTACGGCTGATGCTGTGAAGGCTGCTATTGTACTTGATAAACGTATTAAAAAAGTAAAACATGAATTGATTGTTGCTAAGGACGATCACAGTACATACAACGCCGCTAAGAACGGCATGGAACATCGCAAAAGTGCCATTGATAATTTAACAAAACAATGGATTAGCGGTTACTGGGCAGACCCTTCCCGTCCGAAATCAGTAACGGACGACATGGGAAACAAACTTAGACATCAGAAAAACAAACAAGGAGAATAGTTATGGGAAAATCCCGAAGAAAAGTAAGTAAGAATAGATACAAAAAACAATACAACGAACGTGATTCCGGTGGGGCTTCGAAAGGAGTACTTGACTGGGGTAAACACGATGGTAATAAACCAAAA
>Ga0255364_10208_pt1 | contig 14333 bp, 14 predicted proteins | sample ANMaggSSYBR01G12_FD_182087 | JGI IMG/M metagenome (GOLD analysis project Ga0255364, IMG submission 182087) | Sediment cell enrichment communities from methane seep in Santa Monica Basin, California, United Staets - ANME aggregate JGI... | ecosystem: Environmental > Aquatic > Marine > Cold seeps >...
TGCCCGACGAAATTATGGAACCAGTTGTTGCCATGGCCAATAATTTCCTCTGGAATACCAACAAATCCCAAAGTCACTGCGAAGAATGCCAAAATGATCAGGGGGATAGTCATTGTATTGGGAGTTTCGTGAGCATGCTCTGCATGATGGCCGCGGGGTTTACCCAGGAAAGTCAGGGAAATTTGTCTTGCGGTATAAAAAGCAGTTAAGAAAGCCGCGATCGTGAGTAGAAGCCAGACAAAGAAAGGCCAGGACATCACACCTTCATTCATAAATTCATGCCAGGCATGGGCCAGTATTTCATCTTTGCTCCAGAAACCTGCAGTTATGATCGGGAATCCAGATAAAGCAAATCCACCTGCCACAAAAGTCCAGAATGTCCGCGGCATTTTTTCTTTTAAGCCGCCCATTTCCATCATATTCTGTTCATGGTGACAGCCAACGATCACTGATCCTGATCCCATAAAGAGCAGCGCTTTGAAGAATGCGTGGGTAATCAGGTGGAATGTCGCTGCCACATAAGCGCCAATGCCCAGGGCAGCGATCATATATCCCAATTGGCTGATGGTTGAAAATGCCAGCACGCCTTTAATATCATTTTGGGTGAGAGCAATCAGGGAAGAAAAGATAGCTGTGAACGCGCCAATAAACGCAATTAATCCCATAGTGGGATTATGATGTTCCAGTTCTACGACCACGTTCAATAAAGGGAAAATTCTGGCTACCAGGAATACACCGGCTGAAACCATAGTTGCAGCATGAATGAGGGCGCTAACCGGTGTAGGACCTTCCATGGCATCTGGAAGCCAGACGTGGAGCGGGAACTGGGCCGATTTTCCGACAGCACCGCCAAATATCAAGACGGCAATTGCCGAGGCAGCAGACCAGCCACCGAAAATCGGCAGCGCTGGCGTTTGAGCCAACTCTGCCAGGAATTCATGGTTAAATAAGGTATCTGCATAACTTAATGACCCTGCCTCAACAAACAAGTAGATCAATCCCAGCATTAAGAACAAATCACCCACTTTGGTAACCAGGAAAGCTTTTAAGCCAGCCTGGCGGGGGGTGATCTGGTTTGGATCCGAATAATTCTTTTCGAACCAGAAACCAATCAACAAGTAGGAACATAATCCCATGATTTCCCAGGACATAAAGAGAGTTAGCAGGTTTTCAGAGATTACTAAACCCAACATGCCGGTAGCGAAGAGGGCGATATAGGCGAAAAAGCGGGCATAGCGGGGATCCACCTCATCGGTTCCAAATCCCATGTAACCAACCGAGTAAATGAAGATCATCAAACAAATAAAGGGAACCATAAATAGCGTAATTGCCATTAATGGATCAATCGAGTATCCAATCTCAAAATTTGTTGTTCCGGTTGGGAACCAGGGAACTGAAAAGTGAATGGGATGTTCGCCCAGGTGTGGAGTTGCGATAGCGCTGAACACCACTCCCCAGCCTACCAACCAGGACAAAACCATTGACCCGATGCTCAGACTGTGGCTGAGTTTATTATTATTCTGGGTGAATAATATTATGATGAGAAAGGCCAGGAAAGGAAATACTGGCACTAACCATGTGATGCTGAAGAAAAAATCTTGCATTGTTTTCCTCTCACTTATTCTTTCAGTAAATCAATCTTTTCAACGATGACCGTGGCGCGATTTCTATAGATGGCAATTACCAATGCCAAACCAACTGCAACTTCCGCAGCAGCCACAGTGAAGACAAAAATAGCAAATACTTGTCCGGTTAACCGCACTGGGTCCATATAACGCCAGAAAGTGATTAAATTAATATTTACCGCATTGAGCATCAATTCGATGCCCATCAGGATCCCGATTGCATTGCGGCGGGATAAAACACCGTACAAACCAATACAAAATAATGCCGCTGCCACAAGTAAATACCAGTTGATTGGAATAGTCATGCCATACTCCTTAACTCAGCCCAGGGGCTGATTATTCTCGCTCCCGGCCGATGATTATTGAACCAACCAGGGCAGCCAGCAGCAATACAGATGCGATTTCAAAAGGAACAACATAGGTTCCTAGTAATTCCTGTCCCAGGATGGTGATGGTATCTTCCGGAACAGCCTGCTGAACTACCGGCCATTTTACACTGTACACTATCCAGCCCAGGACTAAAAACAATCCCATAGCTCCCATGGCTGACAAAATCCACTGGGAATTTCGTTGAATCAAATCCTCACTGAGTATTCTCCGTGTGAGCATAATTGCAAAAACAATCAAGATCGCAATGGCACCGATATAAATCATTACCTGGACCACCGCTATGAAAGGAGCCTCTAGGAGGACATAAATACTGGCAACACCTACAAATGCCAGAACCAGGTAAAAGGCACTGTGCAAGATATTTTTATTGGTCACTACAGCCAAGGCTGCCCCCAGAGTAACCAGGCTGGACAAACCAAAAATAATTATTGGCACCATAATTTCTTCCTTTCCATCCGGGAGAGATAATAAGCTCTACTCCCAGGAACTTTTAATCTCCAGGACCGACTCAGTTTAAACAGTCCTCTGCTCCGTTTATTTACTTTCCGAACCGGGAGGTACAGCAACCGGACGGGGAGAAAACTCTTCCCTCTCGACAGCTTTACTACTCTTTTCAGCGAGCATTAAGGCAGCCAGCAGGATAATAATGTTTGTTCCAAACATCACCAGAACGTAGATCCAGCGGGCGAGCTCAAAATCCATCATCACCCGGTCAGCGATTGCCACTGCAACCAGGTTAATAAATGAAACCGGGATCAGGAAACGCCAGTTGAGATTTAGCATTTCGTCAATGCGGATTCTCGGTAGAGATAATCTGATCCAGGAAATCACCACATATACAATAAATGATTTTGCGTAAAAATAAACAACTCCCAGGATTGGCCATTGAACCGCAAACGGTCCAGACCAACCACCCAGGAAAAAGATCGTTATTAGGGCACCAACTGTGAATTGGTGTAAAAATTCCGCTACATAAAACATACCAAATTTCATTCCGGAATATTCAGTATGGTATCCAGCTACCAGCTCGGACTCAGCTTCCAGCAAGTCAAAGGGCGCTTTTCCAATCTCAGCCATAGAGGAAATCAAAAATATAAGAGCTGCCAACGGTGCTACAAAGATAAACCAGGGCTGCTGGGCTTCAACAATTAAAGACAGCTTCATGGAATGAGCGAGCAGCACTGGAACCAGCAGGGAGACTACCATGGGTATTTCATAGGAGATCAGCATTGCTACCGAGCGGGATGCGCCAAGTAATGCATAGCGGTTGTTGGAAGACCACCCAGCCATTAAGATTGCCAGAATACCAAAAGCTCCTACAGCGACAATATAGAGCACACCGACATGCACATCTGCCCCGACAACATTCATTGCAAATGGAAAGACTGCCCAGATAGCCAGAACAGAAGCCATGGCCAATACCGGTGCGATATTGAACAAACCTTTTTCTGCGCCGGTGGGGGTTACATATTCTTTTGTGAATATCTTGATAATGTCTGCGAAGGACTGAAATATTCCGTAAGGTCCAGCCCGATTGGGACCGAAACGATCCTGAATGCGTCCAGCAAGTTTTCTTTCAACCCAGATCAGGGCAATGACTATCACAAAACAAAAAATGATAACCAATACACTGCCCAGCGCTTGAAGTGTAAATTCAGTTAAACCTTCAGAAGCCCCCCAACCAAGTAAAAGGGTTTTGATCCAAGTTTCTATCAGATTAATCAAATCAGCCATGAAATACTCCTGCAGGGGTTGGGGGTTAGCCTACGACCAGGCCATAACCCCTTTTTTCATTGCATAAATTAGACCGGCAAAAAGAATAGCGATAAATAATACACCTTCAATAACAGCAAATAATGGAAGTTTCCCTAAAGAGACAGCCCAGGGGAAAAGAAAGATTATTTCAATATCAAAAACAAGGAAGATCAGAGCATAGATATAGTATTGGGATTTAAATTGAATCCGGACATTACCCTTGGTTTCAATACCACACTCATATACTTCTTCTTTGCGGGCATTTGGTTTTTTAGGAGAAATTAAGGCAGGAAGCAGAACCGCAATCAGGGGAACAACCAGGGAAACAACCAGAAAAACACCAATATAAACCCAGTAATTAAGCATATGCACTCCTAGCTCTCAAGATCCCAAATCTAAAGAATTTTTTAACAAGACATCAACTGAAAATTTTACCATATTTCTCTGCAGTTTTTATAATCCAAAATTAGCTCTACCAATAGTTTTTCTTATAGAAATGATATCTGTTTGCTTTTAGGTACTCGAAGATAATATACCCAGCCCTAATAGATAATTCAGAATAAATAACCAATCAGTGATTATAAAAATTTTTGTGCCTGAGTGTGGATTTCATTCACGGTTTTGCGAGGTCATTTAGGTACTTTTCAGCAAATAAAGCTGGAGTTCCTCCAGTATGCCAGAACAAAACCCTTTCCCCCTCTTTAAAGAATCCCGATCGGATCAGGTTGATTAAACCTGCCCCTGCTCTTCCTGTATAAACGGGATCAAGCAAGATTCCCTCAATTTCCGCAAATAGTCGAACCGCTTCCCTATCCTGATCATTAAATATTCCATACCCCTCTCCAAGAAAATTATCGTTAACCAGGATCCGATCCGGATCAATTCCAAATTTATATCCAGCGAGTTTGCCAACCTCACAAGCCAGCTGATAAACTCTGTCCTTAAGAACTTTTTCTCTCTCATCAATGCTGATGCCCAGGATTTTCGTTTTTATTTGATAGTATTGAACTCCAGCGAGAAATCCAGCCTGGGTTCCACCAGATGAAGAAGCAAAAACTATCCAATCTGGCAGCCCTTCTGGTAACTGCTCTTGTAGCTCTTTTACAGCAATAAAAAATGCATATGCTCCAACTGGATTTGATCCACCATAGGGAACGAGATAGGGTTTTCTTCCTTGAGCAGCTGCTTCATCAGAGGTTTTTTGTAAAATTTTGTCCCGGTCTTTTTTATCCGTCCAGACCAGATCAGCGCCCAGCAGTTGGTCTAATAATAGATTAGCGGTGGGTTTATCAGGTGTTGGTTCAACCAATACCAGGGTGCAATCCAGACCGCACCTCGCTGCGGCAGCTGCCGTTTGCCGACAGTGATTAGATTGAGCAGCTCCAGTTGTCAACACCAGATCTGCTCCATTAGCGAGAGCCTCAGCCATCAGGTATTCCAGTTTCCTGGTTTTGTTTCCTCCCAGAGCCAACCCGGTTTGATCATCTCTTTTAATGAGAAGTTCAGGACCCTTCAAAAGGGTTGTCAAACGGTGGAGCGGTTCAACAGGAGTGGGCAAATGAGCAAAATTTTCTTTGGGGAGCATATTTCGTCTCTCAGTTAGGTAAATCAAGGCTCAATCAGATTTTAGTTTTGTCCTTCCGCTGCAGCACTTTCTGTATTCCGGGTTCCGATTTTGCGCATCCCGTTTAGTATCACTGGCAGTATCCGGGTGTACGCCTGATAGAGAATAGGTTTAACTGGGAAGTCCCAGGCACCAATAGTCCTGGTCACTTCTCCACCAAATCCTCTTTTAAATCGATACACTCCCCACATGGAGTCATCCGAATTAAAATGATCTGGAGCGCCCCACATATCGTAGGTAACACACCCATTGTCTTTCGCCCAGCGCATCCCTTCCCACTGAATCAAATAAGTTGCCATTTTATCGCTGTGCTCTGGAAGTGACATCCCATGCAGGTACCATGCCCTGCCACCAAACCGGAACATGACTGCCGCCGCAACAGGCTTTCCATCAAATTCAGCTATGATCGGCTGCGCTATGGCATCGATTTCTGAGTCCAGATCCTCACCCATAAAGGTTTGCCAGAGATAGTTGTAGTACTCTTCCCCCCTGATTGTGAAGCCTCCCCGGAGAGAGGTGTCTGCATACATTTTATACAAATAGTCCAGATCTGTATCATCACCATAACGAATTGTGATCCCCTTACGGGATGCCAATCGGATATTGTAGCGGGTTTTGGATTTCATCCGATTTAATAATTGGTCTTCTTCCTGACGAAGATCAATCAAAAAAGTATTCCGGAATTGAATTTGATCGGAAGAAAATAACCATCCTCTTGCAGATAATTCCCCTTCAATAAATTTCCCTTGAGGTACAGGCTCTTCATCTTCTTCCCCGGGAACGCCTCTGCCAATTACGATATCTGGATCCATTTTAAGATGAACAGCACCAGATTCTTTAGCAAAATTCTCTAAATCCGATAGTACGCGCTGCCGAATCTCCTCATCCGACCAATCCCGTAAGATCGGTCCCTTGGGCACATACATAACCGAGAGACCACGAAAGGCTTTTCGCTCCAGGACTAAAGCTGCCGCGATCGGATTTTTTCCCTTTGACTCATCCTTAAAATGAACCATCAATTCCAGATTGTTGTCGGACCGGTCCCACACTAAATAAAAAGGCTGCCATCCAAAACGGGTTTTTACTTCAGCCCATTGAGATGACTGCAGCAGATGGGATTCAGGTAATGAACAGAGTGTTTTATTCCAGGTAGGCATTGGCATAAATATAATATCTCTTTTATCCGGGTTGAGGATTATTCAGTTCCCTACACGGGATCTGAGCAAGTACAAGGAGTATAAAGTGGGGTGAAATACTTTGTCCAGGGGACTGCAGGTTCTCTTAACTTCACCTCCAAATCCCCGTTTAAAACGGTAGACACCCCAGAGACCATCCTGCCTGTCCAGAAACTGGTCTTCCAATTCTGCTTCATTTTCATCTGGGACACCCCAGAGATCATATGTCAAGCAGCCCTGGTTTTTAGCCCAACGTAAGGCTTCCCACTGCACAAGATAGGTTGGCATTCGATCCCGGTGTTTGTTTGATGATGCCCCATAAAAATACCAACTGCGGTTTCCACGAATGAATACCATGATGCTTGCTAATGGCTCTCCTTGAAATTCAGCCAGGAATAATTTGCATTCTCCCGATTGATCAAAAAGATTAAATGCTTGACGGTAGTATTCCAAGGTGTGAATGCCAAATTCAGAACGATCAGCCGTATTTTCCAATAAACTGTAAAAAGGCTCGATCTGGTCAAGTAGCCGAACAGAGACTTCTTTCTTTTCCGCCAGGCGAATATTATAGCGGGTTTTAGATTTCATCCTGGCAAGAATGTCCTCTTCAGATTGCTCCAGGCTGATAACGATTGTCCGGGGAGGTTGTATGCTGTGGGGACTAGTCCTGTATCCTGCTGGTGAAGGACATTTACCACCAGAAACTCCCTCCCAAAGATCAGTTTCTACCTTTAAGAATACTGTTTTCTTTTCCTGACAGAAATCATTCAGTTTTTTTTGAAACTCATCCCAATCTGGGGAATCAAAAACTGAACCGGCTGTTGAGACCGGGCCCCGGGGAACATATGCAATCTGATATCCAAAAGGAAGTGTTTGAAATAATACCTGAGCACCCAGCGTGCCGGCGATGACCCAGCTGGTTTCCCAGCCAAATTTTGATTTTAATTCGCCCCAGGCTGGGCTCTGGAGAATATGGGCATCCGGGGATCTATCTATGAATGATTTCCATTCCTGAATGGTACTGCTGGACATAAGCTTCCTATTTTCTTTTACTATTCAAGCAATAAACGGATTTAACCCAGGTGATTTCTCTTCATCCAGGAAACAGTTTTCATTACCCCTGTCTCCAGGTTCATCTCGGGTTTAAAGTTCAGGACATTTCTGGCAAAAGTGGGATCACCTGACGAACGGTAGATATCACCTGGTCGTTCCTTTTCATAAACTGGATGCACTTCCCTGTTGAAAATCCCGGAGAGACTGTCTACCAACTGCAGCAGGTTGATTTCGATCCCGGAACAGATATTTATAATTTGTCCAGGCGCTTGGCTGGATTCTGCAGCCAAAAGATTTGCCTTTACTACATCATCGATATATACAAAATCCCGGCTCTGTAACCCATCTCCATAGATGACAGGATTTTCTTCATCAAGCATCTTTTTGATAAATATAGGAATTACAGCGGCATAATCAGAATTTGGATTTTGCCTTGGGCCATAAACGTTAAAGTAGCGCAGCGCAACCACATTAAGGTTCAATAGACCGGTGTAAAGTTTTGTGTAGATTTCCCCTACACGCTTTGAGGCAGCATAGGGAGAAAGTGGGTCTGTTGTGGCATTTTCATTTAATGGGATAGCTGGATTTTCTCCATAAACCGCTGCGCTGGACGCGATTACAATCCGTTTTACATCAGCTTCTTCTGCCAATTTAATTAACTGAATTGTCCCAATAACGTTAGTTTCAAAACAGGCGGCTGGATCCTCTATAGATAGAGGTACAGATACAAATGCAGCCAGGTGAAATATCGTATCCATCCCCTTAACAGTATCCCGAACATCCGAACTGTTTCGTAAGTCCCCTTCAATTACCTCAATATCTTCCCGGACAGCCTTCAGATTATCTGGATTGCCTGTTGAGAAATTATCCAGAACCCGGACCTGATCTCCGCGCTTTAATAAAGCTTCTACAATATGAGACCCAATAAAACCGGCCCCTCCGGTTACAAGGCATTTTTGCATTCGTTCATTTCCCCTTTAATCCAAAGATAGTTGCTGGTGTACCCAAAATAATTCTTAAATCCAGCATAATAGTTCGATTCTTTATGTAATACAAATCATATTCCAGCTTATCAATGGTCTGGTCAACGGTCTCCGGATAGCCATAATTAATTTGAGCCCATCCGGTCACACCGGGTTTAACCAATAACCTTGCTCGATAGAATGGCACATCTTCCTGAAGTTTATTGACTAAACTGGGCCTCTCAGAGCGGGGACCGACCAGGCTCATTTCACCTTTCAGGACGTTAATAAATTGGGGGAATTCATCCAGGTGGGTACTCCTCAGGAAACGCCCAATTTTTGTCACTCGCTGGTCGTTTTCACTAGCCCATTGTGCCTGCCCATCCGATTCTGCATTTTTTACCATGGTCCGGAATTTAATGATTTTATAAGGCCTGGCGCTTTGTCCCAACCTTTCCTGGCGGTAGAAGATCGGAAATCCATCTTCCAGGAATATTAACAGCGCTACTCCCGGAAACAGAAACAGAAACAAACCTAACCCAATCAAGCCTCCCAGGAAATCCATGATCCGTTTACCAATATTATAAAGACCACTTACTTCGGTATCATCAACGAAAGAACGCAGGATCCAATCCGCTTCAAGAATTCTGATAGGCACCTGCTGGTTGAGGTCTTCATATGCGACTGGCATGCGCTTGATTTCAACACCAAGTTCCTGGGCATCCAGCAATGCTTGAAATGTTTCTCCAATGATTACTCCGGAAATGGCAACTATGATATCGGAGATCCTTTCAGACTGAATAATATCCAGTAACTCTTTACCACTGCCAATAACCTTATATCCGTTAATTTCCAGATTCTGTTTATCAAGATCATCGTCAATAATACCGATCATAAAGTATGGTTTTGGATCAATCTCAGTAAATGACTGCAGGAATATCCTTCCAGACTTTCCTCCCCCAACCAGGAGAACTCTACGCAAGAATTGGTCTGAGGATAAAACTCGGATGTAAAAAAATCGCCAGATCAGCGTAAAGATCACAGAGGCCAGGATAAATACTGCCACACCGATTCTGGGCAGGGATTCCGGTGGAGAGCTAAAATAAAAGCCAAGATAAATAATCGATCCGATAACTGCTGCTCTACCAACACCTTGCAGTGTGTGACTCCAGCTGCTTGCTTTCCTGATATCGTACAATTCAAGTAATAAGAACAACCACACCAATGGCATAAAGTAGAACCATCCTGGAACTCGTTCCAGGATGAAGGAAACAGAGAACTTAAGATATTTTGCCAGAATTCCCCAAATTAATAAAGAAACAACCAACGCTAAAGCTACAGCAACAATATCTCCATTTAATAATAAAACCCGACGTTCTACAAAGCGGAATCGCCAGCGATGTTCTTTCTGAGCGTCATATGATAATTTCATAAATTATATCTCTACTGATTACAATGGATCTTTCCTGACTATTTTATCAAAAGAAGTGCCGATTAGACTCCACAAAAAGCCTGAACCCCATGAAAAGTGCATTGTGGCGACCGCCAGAGGCAGTCCAAATGCCAATAAAACTTTCTTTTCTTCTATAAATGTGCTCACTCCAGCATATATTAAGGCGCTTCCATAAATGATTGCTTCAGCAGATAAAAGCCAGCGTGCAGCAGGAAACCAGATCGAGAGGGTTCCCAATACCAGCCAGGAGAGAACAAAGAAACCGGAAATTTGCCGCCAGCGAAAAGTTTCTGGGTACCGCAGCAGCATTTTTAATTTCCAATACCCATAACGCCAATATTGAACAGCCAGATCTTTAAGTGTTGCTCTGGCAATATAATTGGCCTGGATGGCCGGGTCTAACCAGACCGTTCCTCCATTCTTTCTAATCCGGACGTTAAACTCGTAATCTTCGTTTGCCAAGAGGGTTTCATCAAATAAACCAATCTTGTCAATTAACGAGGCACGGAAAGCGCCAAAAGCAACTGTATCTACTTCTCTTGCTTCCGATCCTATCCGGTACTTCGCATCGCCAACTGCCAGCGGATGCCCGGCAGCAATGGCGATCGATTGGGCAATCCAACTTTTGTTTGCTGCTTGAATTGAGATTACTCCCCCGATATTATCTCCTAGTCCATTTTCGAGAGCTTCGATGCTGCGAGAAATATATTCTGGATTTGGATTTGAATGGGCATCAAGGCGAAGAACGTATTCACCCTTCGCAGCCTGAACGGCCTGATTCAACCCGGCAGGGATGGTTCTTTTATGGTTATCCAGAATTCTAACCTTAAGATCGGGAAAATCCTTCCCGAACAAGCTTATCATTTCCCTGGTCCGATCTGTAGACATACCATCGGAGATGATCACTTCGATTTTATCTCGCGAAAAAGTTTGGGCGTAGATTGCATCTAATAAATCAGTTATTGAATGCTCTTCATTGTAGCAAGGAATAATCACAGATACAGTCATGAAGGATTCAACTCCTCGTGTTTGACTGATACAGTAGAGTCATCGGGTTTAACCATCGGGATGACAACTTCAAAAATCGATCCCACACCAACTGTACTTTCCACTGACAACCAGCCATCATGTGCATTGACTATCTGCTGGGCAATAGCCAAACCCAATCCAGTTCCTGGCTCTCCATCATTTTTCCTAGATTTGTCAATCTTGTAAAAACGTTCAAATATTCTGGGCAGGTGTCCTTCCTGGATCCCTTCACCACTATCCATGATCTGGATCCGGGCAAGTCCGCTTTCACTCCAGGCATTAACCCGGACAATCCCCTCAGGTGGTGTATGCCTGATGGCATTATCAACCAGATTCGTGAAAACTTGCGCCAGCCGATCATTATCTCCAATACACGTTGGGTTTGATTCCACATCTAGTTTGAGGTGAACTTGAGCACGACTTGCCTGCGGAATCAGCTGCTCTGTAACATGAGTGAGCAGCTTTTTTAAATCCAGAAACGTTTGATCCAGGCTAATTGTTCCTGCATCAAATCTTGCCAGGTCCAACAAATCGACCACTAACCGGTACATGCGGTCTGCTTCAGTATTAATGATGCCTGCTGCTTTCTGGAGTGCTTGTTCGGAATTAACCGTTCCATCCTGGATCGCCTGTGAAAACCCCTGGATAGAGGTTAACGGGGTTTTAAGCTCGTGAGAAACGTTAGCTACAAAATCTCTCTGGGACTGCTGGGTGGATTGAACTCGTTGAACCATTTCATTATAGGAGCCTGCCAGGGCTTTTACCTCATCAGGTCCCTCAACCGGAATTTGTTGAAATTCCCCTCCAGCAACTGCTTTGGAAGCCACCTCAATCTTTTTTAAGGGTGCAGTTATCCAGCTTCCCATCCAGGCCGCAAACAGTATAGCCAGGACAAATGCAACCAAACCAGCTCTAAAGAAAGTTGGTAAAAAATCATCCTTTAAGATTTGCCTGAGCTGCTCACTTCTTAAGAGTTGAATACCGCCCAATCTTGGAATAACCAGAACTAGAATTTCTCTCCTGAAGGTTGACCAGGATGTATATAGCCAGGTATCCCCACTCTGGTCATTAATCCGGCCTTGTTTTGATAGTGAGAGCCGCGGAAATGTGGTCTCACCCGATGATCTGGTAGCTGCTTACGGCGCTGATACTGTGCGGGCATACTTGATGTTCTTCGCCCGCTGGGATCTGGGAGGACCCTGGAACAGCCAGGGCATCACTGGAACAGAGCGCTGGTTAAAAAGAACCTGGGCTATGTATGCTCAATCGTTAGGGCCGGGATCTGCTTCTGATGAGCTGATCCGGGATGTTCAGCGTGAGGTTCATACCGCGCTGGACCGAATTGGCAGCGATTATGAACGGTTTGAATTTAACACAATTATCTCTACCCTGATGGAGCTTCTGAATGTATTGGTGGATGCCCAGGGAAGAGGAGCTTCAGGATCTAAAGCCTGGCCTGAGATCATGGAAACCTATCTATTGATGATGGCGCCGGCTGTGCCCCACATCGCAGAAGAGTTATGGACCAGTGTGCTTGGTAAACCGTATTCAATCCACAATCAATCCTGGCCGAAAGCTGATCCAGAAATGATGAAAAAGGACGAGATTACCCTGATTGTGCAAGTGAATGGGAAATTGCGCGATCGGATTGTGGTCCCGGTGGATATCAGCAAAAAAGATGCGGAAAAAATTGCCCTGGCCAGTGAAGGTGCAAAACCTTACCTGGAAGGAAAAGAGGTCCGAAAAGTGATTGTAGTTCCGGGGCGTCTGGTAAATATTGTAGTTTAAAGTGCTGGGTACAATTCCCGGTGACCTGGATATCCTTATGGTGTGGAGAAAGGAATTTTTTATTTAGATAAACCCCTGTAAAAGTAGTTAACGAAGGCTGTAATTTCTCAAAAATACAGCCTTTTTTTGCGCATAGCCAAAATTATGTCTTATAAATACCCTGTACTGCAGACCAGAAGGAGGAGAGTAAATGCGGTATACTACAGGCGGAAGATGATTGGTGGTATTTGTATTGGTGAGTTACCTTTTAAAAGGAGATTTTCCATGTCTGCTAAGAAGGAAATTGTGGTTTCTGAAAAGGCTCCCCGGGCGATAGGTCCCTATTCTGCCGCTGTAAAAGCGGGAATGTTTGTTTTCACTGCAGGACAATTGGGCATTAATCCTGAAAATGGAGAATTTGTTCCCGGCGGCATCGAAGCTGAAACCCGCCAGGCTTTAAAAAACCTTTCTGTTGTGCTTGAAGCAGCCGGGTCTTCCTTAAAATCAGTTGTTAAAACAACGGTTTTTTTACGTGATATGAATGATTTTGGGGTTATGAACGTAATCTATGGAGAGTTTTTCACAGAAGATTACCCGGCAAGATCTGCTGTTCAGGCCGCCCGTTTACCAAAAGATGGAGCAGTTGAAATTGAAGCCATTGCGCTTTTGGAATAATATCTCTTATAAACTTTCCACCATAAGGATCCAGTCCAAAATATCCTATGACCGGTGAACTACTGCTCTTAGTTGATGATGAACCCAATATTATTGAACTTGCCCAGTTGTATCTGGAGCGGGAAGGGTATCAGATCATTACGGCGGCTGATGGGAACGCCGCCTTCGAAGCAGTAGAACAGCACCACCCGGCATTGGTCGTCCTGGATGTGATGCTTCCAGAATTGGATGGTCTGGAAGTGTGCCGTAGACTTCGTCAAAAAGAGGTCCCAGTAGCTATTCTGATGTTAACTGCCCGGGATGAAGATATTGATAAAATCCTGGGTTTGGAATTAGGCGCGGATGATTATCTCACTAAACCTTTTAATCCCAGGGAACTCGTCGCTCGTGTAAAAGCTGTATTACGAAGAAGCAGTCTTGACCAGACATCAGCAGAAGATATTCCAATCCAGGTTGGTGCCCTTCGGATCGATCCCCTCCGACGTGAGGTTTTAATAAGTGGCAATGCTATTGATGTCAGGACCCAGGAGTTTGATTTGTTGCTCACCCTGGCAAGGCATAACGGCATAGTCTTAAGCAGGGATCAGTTGTTGGATTTGGCCTGGGGCTATGATTATTACGGCAATACCAGAACAGTGGATGTTCATATCGGCCATTTAAGGAAGAAATTACAGGATTCCTCTGTCGAAATTGAAACATTTACAGGTGTTGGATATAAGTTAGTTGTTAAGTAAAATTTGATTCTGTCTATTAAACAGGATTACCCTATTAAGTCTTTGTGATTAAGAAATGTATTAAGTTTTAATCCATGTTTACATCTCTCCG
>Ga0255364_10175_pt2 | contig 14289 bp, 12 predicted proteins | sample ANMaggSSYBR01G12_FD_182087 | JGI IMG/M metagenome (GOLD analysis project Ga0255364, IMG submission 182087) | Sediment cell enrichment communities from methane seep in Santa Monica Basin, California, United Staets - ANME aggregate JGI... | ecosystem: Environmental > Aquatic > Marine > Cold seeps >...
CTTCATCTAATCCAACTTCACTCCGCAAATCGCGATTATAATCATCCATTTCCCAGGCGGAGGTCTTAAAATCAAATACGTTTGGAACCACAACAGAAGGGATGCCTTTTCGTTCCAGCAGCGCTTTCTGAGCCAGGCTGTTTATTACGGAATGTTTTATTTTCGGGTCATGAGGAGGTAGATATTTATCAGCTAACTCAACAGCACCGGCACAGGTGAGGGAAAATCCATCCCGTCGCTCCCAGTAGAAATCATGATTGTGAGCAACCGCAGGAATGCCAAATTCTTGGCGAACAATTTCCAGGGCTGGCGCGACAGCGGGATTGGCAGCTACGCACCAGACATTTTCAGCCAGGATCAGGTTGATGTTTTTCTCCTCGATAACGGACCGAAAACATTCCACAAGTTCTTTGGTCATCCTGTCCAGCTCTTCCCGGTATCCGTTAGGATCAAAATCTGAGAGCCTTGAAAAAGTGTTTTGATATAGGCGCTTACTTTCTGGGAGATGGTGAAACATCTCTTCGACCAGGATTCCTTGGGAAACGCCGAGATCTCCCCCGATGAGATGGACGGTATGTCCCATTTCTTCTAGGATGTGTTTCCATTTTTCAATTTCCAGCGAGACACCGTCTGTACCGCCTACCTGAAAATGAAAGATGCCAATATTTTTATTATTTTTCATTCGGTTTATTTGAAGATATAGGCCTTAATTATACTGTCAATTATGCGAATGAAAGATTTCTGCAAAAAGGCTCATGGTTTATTTGCACAAGTCATGAGCCTCTGAAAGGCAATTATCATTTTTGGCTTAAAAAAAACCAGTAGATTGCCTTGAAATTATCCTTTTACACCACCAGCTGTCAAGCCTTCTTCCAAGAAACGTTCCATTGCCAGGAATAACAATATGATCGGTATGGTCATGATTGTTGAGGCTGCCATCACTACGTGGGGTCGAGGAGTTGGATCATTGAATATCGTGTTGATCTTAATAGGCATTGTGAACAATGCATGATCATTAAGAAATACCAGAGCATACAAAAACTCATTCCAAGCAATCATGAAGGTGTATATACTAACAGAAACTAAGGCCGGGATCGCCAGGGGCAAAGTAATCCGCCAAATGATACCTAAACGACTGCAGCCGTCGATTAACCCGGCATCTTCAATTTCATCGGGGATTGTCCGAAAGTAGTTTGTTAACATATAGAGCGCAACGGGTAATGTCTGAGCCAGGTAAGTGAACACAAGCACACCTAAGTTATCTTGTACATTAAAACCTAGGCTATCTCCGACTCTGGCCAGCATGGCGAAGAGAGGAATAATGAGTAATACCCCGGGAAAGATATAAACCAATAAAATCCCATTCAGCAATATATTCTTACCTCGAAATTTTAATCGGGCAATTGCATATGCGCCCAGCGTCGAGAGAATTACCGCAATTATGGCTGTAGGAGTAGCAACAATTAAGGTGTTAATAATATTTTTTCCAAAATTTTGATAGCTCTCATGTTGCGGCGAGAGAAGCTCCTTGTAGGCCTCAAGTTGAAAATTTTCAGGAATATAAACCGGTTCGCGGCCAGCTATTTCGGCACGAGTTTTAAATGAGGAGCTCACCATCCAGTAGAATGGAAAAAGAATGCTGGTGAGAAAGAATATCAACGTGAATGAAAAGATGAACCGGGGCCAATTTAACCAGTCAGCTAAGTGTCCTATGAAAGACTTTTGATCTTTTTTCATGGTTAATCCTCCACGTTTCGCATCACGACGGTAATATAAAAGGTCATGAAGATTGCCAGAATTATCAACAAGATCATTGCAGTAGCAGCACCTCGTCCAAAATCAAAAAGACGGAAACTAAACTCGTAAGTCAGGATTGGGAGGACTTTGGTCCCGAATCCACCACCTGTGAGCAAGAAGATATCGTCAAACTTATTAAAGGTCCACATCAGGCGGAGCAAAAAGATAGCTCCAAGCACATAGCGTAATTCTGGAATTGTAACGTTCCTAAATTTCTGCATTGTGTTGGCGCCATCTACTTCAGCGGCTTCATAGAGGGTGTTGTCAATTGCCTGAAGGCGCGCCAAGATCATGAGCATAGCAAAGGGAAAGTATCGCCATCCTTCGTACAAGATGACAAATACCAACGCCCAGCCACGTTCAGCTAAATAAGCAATGGGTAGATCAATCAGGTTCAAACGCATTAGAATATCATTAAGTACTCCAGATGGTCGGGGGTCAAGGATCCAGCGCCAAACGAATGCTGTACTGACAACAGGAGCAACGTAGGGGAAAAGGAAGATAGCCCGGGTCAATCCGCGACCTCGGAAAGGTCGATTGAGCAGTAGGGCGGCGATCAAACCTACCAGGATTGTGAATGTTGTAGCAACAAACGAGTATACGATACTGGTTACAGCTGCTCCCCAGACTGTTATTCCTTGAAATTTAAAAGCAAAATCCGAGACGACCTTCTGGTAGTTTTCCAACCCCACATAGGGAGCGTTGAAGACATCGTTTAAATTGTGCAATCCAACATCGTGAAAGCTAACCCAAATACTAAAAATAGCTGGAAAGATGATAATGCTGAAAACAATTAATGCAGTGGGGAAGATTAATATCCAAGCTAAACGGGCTTCTTCCGATTGAAATAACTTAAAGCGAGATTTTACAGTTGGGGAGGATGCGGTCATGATTTCACCTCTTTCGGGTGATGGTGAAGAGAGCGAGGATATTTCTGCAATATCCTCGCTCTCAACGGAATTCAAGATCAATTATTCTTGACGATCAGCATAAAGAATCTCAACCTGTTCCTGCAGCCATTCAGCCGCAGTTTCAGGCGTCATGATGCCTTCCAGAGCGATATTGCTGATGGCCTGTGAAATGAGCAGGCGGCCTTCGATATCACCGACAACAGCGCGCATGGTTGCGTCATAATCGGGGCGGAAGAGCCAACGCTGCATGGTGTCGAAACCGTTGGCGATTTGACCCAGAGTTTCATCGGAGTAGTTTGCGAAGTATGGGCTTAAAGTACCCCATTCAGCTACTGCGCTCTCAAGCACTGGAACCTTTCCGAAAGGAGCCAGGGCAAGAACGTCGATATAGTTCTCACCGGTCAGGAAGTATTCCACAACCAGTTGTGCTTCGGGGGCTGCGCCTTGCATAATACCCAAGGTTACCAACTGCCCATAGGATGCGGATCCATTAGGTCCCTTCATCATTGAGGCAAAACCGGTCTTGTCGGCAAGGCCTTCAACTGCGATCTCAATATTCCCACCAGCCTCCATGCCTGAACCATCAACGAGGTCATCCATGATGTAGGTGCTGTAGAAGAGCATACCGGATTGATCAAGCTCGTAGGCTTCACGGGAACCCCGCCAATATTGAGGACCTGGAATGGCACAGCGCTGCAGTTCTGAATAGAAACTGAGAGCTTCGATCATTTCAGGAGTGTTCATAGAAACTTTGCCAGCAGCATCGAACGGCCAGGCATCGTTGGAAATGGCAACCTGTTCAAAGACCTGATGGGGATAGTTCTGTCCAGGATCTGTGCCCAAACCTAGACCATAGAGTAAATTTCCTGTGCCGGGCAATGCGTCACAAGCGGCATCGATGTCATCCCAAGCGATGGGTGCATTGAGACCTGCTGCAGCAAAAACATCTGCACGGTACCAGATCGCCTGAACCCAGCCATCGAATGGAACAGCTGCGTATTTTCCGGTGGCAGGATCAGTTACCATGACGAGTGGTCCATCGCGGAAATCATCTATGCCGATGCTGTCAATTACCGCGGCAGCGGCATCTGCGTCAAGAATGCCATCCGCAGCAAAAGAAGACACTCGTTCAATTCCCATACGGACGATATCAGGCAGACGGTTGGCTGCTTGGGCAGTAGCGATTCGCTGGGCAATTCCAGCTTCCTCGATAGGAATAATGCGCAGATCAACTTCAGGATGTTCAGCCATGAACTTTACGGCTATGGCTTCGTAGACATCCACGCGGGCTTCTTCATTGTCGGTTGTCCAGAATTCAACAACTGTCTTATCTACGGGTTCCGCAGCTACTTCTACCGGTACTTCCACTTCTACTGGAACCTCAACGACTACAGTTTCTACGACCACTTGGGGTTCGGCGGGTTGGCAGGCAGTCAGAAATAATGCGCCAACGAGAACGATCGCCATAATGATAGAAAACTTCTTCATTTTTTCCTCCATCTTTTTGGATATTGGTGAACTAAAAAAACAAATACTGAGATAAAACTAATTTACTTGGGAATATCACCTCCTTAAATTTGCTGGTTAATCTGTTATTTGGTTACCAATTGTTGACTGCCGAACCACCAGAGATGGCTGCAAAATTATCTGCCTTTGTTCCAAAGGTTCAGCACGGATATGTTTGATCAACATCTCACAGACCATTTCCCCGATTTGGTAAATGGGTTGATGAACAGTGGTGAGAGGAGGGTGGCAGTGTTCAGCCAGAGGGATGTTATCAAAGCCGGTCACAGCCAGGTCTTTACCAACAATTAATCCCAACTGCTGGGCAGCACTGATGGCGCCTAGAGCCATCAGGTCATTGCAGGCAACGATGGCAGTGGGTGAATTTTCCTGCATGAGCAATTCAGTCGCTAATTGATATCCTGCCCGCTGGGTCATATCTCCAGTGACAATCAAGTCTGGATCGATCTCGATATTGTTGTCTTTTATACCTGCCAGGAATCCCTGACGGCGGTAATGGGCGAACATAAAATGTCCGGGTGCATCCAGGTAGGCAATATGTTTGTGGCCCAGGTTCGCCAGGTGGTCGATGATCTGCCGCATGCCGTATTCTCCGTCCTCGTCTACATAAGCATAATCATTGTGCTCCAACATGCGTCCAAAAGCCACAAATGGGAACTTCACCTGGGAGAGGAATTTTATACGTTGATCTTCTTGGCGAGTGCGGACAATAACAAAGCCGTCCACCCGGGGACTGCGGACGTTCTTTTCATAAGCCTGGAGTTCCATGGTTCCCGGTGGACAAGTGGAGACCAGTAAATCAAACCCCATTTTGGCAGCCTGATTGCCGATGCCCGCTAAAAACTCGCTGAAAAAGGGGTCAGAAAAGCGCGGACCGAAAGTAGGCATTATAAAACCGATCGTATCGGTATGCTTTGACTGGAGACGCTGGGCATGAATGTTGGGGATGTAACCTAGTTCTTTGGCGATGGAGCGCACTTCGGCTTTTGTGTCAGGACTGACATCATCAAAATCGTGTAGCGCCCGGGAGACAGTGGTAACGGATTTTCCGACTCGTAGTGCAATATCTTTTAGCGTAACAGCCATAAGTGGGGGATATCCTTGACCCAAAACGTTTAAGTTATATTGTTATTCTATCCCAAAACGTTTTGGATTTCAATACAGTGGGGGAAAATCGGGAGGAATATCACATTTCCCCTGTCTGTAGGGGGATTAATCAGTAAGGACCGTGTCTGCAGGGGAAGATTTATTGTGAGGAGGAAGGAGTGAGCGACGGGGAATTTGAAGTCAGGGTTCAAGATTAATATACCAGACGGATCAATTTTCCGAGAATGTTCCGTAATCCTTATTTTCCTTTCATACTTTCCTTTAATAAATCTCTAATTCATTTCATAGAGTGGTTATTTATCATTAAGGGATAGTATCCAAGTCCTCGAGGGATTTGGATTTATCTCAGGTAGAGATATATGGAGGAAAGGGAATGAATTTAGACAAATATACAACTAAATCCCAGCAGGCTGTTTTACGTGCGCAGCGGCTGGCTGAGGAATTAAATCATCAGGAAGTTGAACCCATCCATCTGCTGTCTGCCTTGCTGGAGGAAAGCGAAGGAGTTGTTCCTGCTATCGTGACCAAGATTGCGGGCTCTGTCCAGGGACTGCGTGAGGACCTTCAGAAGGATCTTTCTGGGCGTTCGAAAGTATATGGAGGAAATCTAAGGGCAGGGTTAAACAAAAAAACCGCTGATGTGCTGGCTGCCAGTGAAAGGTATGCCAAGGGAATGCAGGATGAGTATGTTTCTACCGAACATATTCTATTAGGATTGATTGAAAGCCCTGAAGGCAGTCGGTTAAAGGACTACGGGTTAATCAAAGACGCCGTGCTCAATGCTATGAAAGAAGTCCGCGGTTCCCAGCAAGTAACCTCTCAGACACCAGAGGATACCTACGATGCATTAAATAAGTATGGCCTGGATTTGACCGATATGGCCCGGCGAGGAAAACTCGATCCAGTGATTGGCAGGGATGAGGAAACCCGGCGGCTGATCCAAATTCTATCCCGCAGGACAAAAAACAATCCTGCTTTGATTGGAGAACCGGGAACGGGAAAAACAGCTATCGTGGAAGGACTGGCCCAGCGTATCGTCAACGGTGATGTTCCGGAAGGGTTAAAGAATAAAAAGCTCATTCAGCTTGATATGGGCGCCCTGGTCGCAGGTGCAAAATATCGTGGTGAGTTTGAAGAACGGTTGAAGGCAGTATTAAAGGAAATCACATCCGCAGCTGGGCAGATTCTGCTCTTTGTAGATGAGATGCATACTGTGGTGGGAGCCGGTGCTGCGGAAGGAGCAATGGATGCAGGCAATATGCTCAAACCGATGCTTGCCCGGGGTGAGCTGCACTTGATTGGTGCCACCACTTTGGATGAATATCGAAAGTATATTGAAAAAGACGCTGCCCTGGAACGGCGTTTTCAGTCCCTGCTGGTGGAAGAACCCAGCGTTGAAACGACAATTAGTATATTGCGTGGATTAAAAGAACGCTACGAGATTTTCCATGGAGTGCGCATCACCGACCCCGCAACGATTGCCGCGGCAACTCTGTCAGACCGTTATATCGCGGACCGTCAGCTGCCTGACAAAGCGATCGATTTAATCGATGAGGCTGCGGCCAGGTTAAGGACGGAAATTGACTCCAAACCCCGCGCTCTGGATGCAGTAGATCGCCAAATCTTGCAGTTGGAAATTGAACGGGAAGCGCTGAAAAAAGAGAAGGATAAAGCTTCCAAAGATAGATTGAACTCGTTGCAAGAAGAATTAGCCAATCTAAAAGAAGAACAAACCCAACTTCATACCCGCTGGATGATGGAAAAAGAGATGATCGGTGAGGTTCGGCGCGTTAAAAAAGAAATAGACCAGACTCGGATTGAAATTGAAAAAGCAGAGCGAGAAGCGAATTTAGAACTTGCTGCCCGACTTCAATACGGTACGATACGCGATCTAGAAGAGTTGTTAAATGAAAACGAGGGACGATTAAAAGAGGTCCAAGCAAATGGAGCCATGCTCAAAGAAGAAGTTGATGAGGAAGATATCGCTGGCGTGATTTCTCGCTGGACCGGCATCCCGGTCTCACGTTTGATAGAAAGTGAGACTCAAAAACTACTTCAGATGGAAGAGCGTCTTCATCAACGGGTGGTCGGCCAGGATGAAGCTATTCGGGCAGTTGCCAACGCCGTTCGTAGATCTCGAGCTGGTTTACAGGATCCCAATCGGCCAATTGGTTCCTTTATATTTGTCGGTCCTACCGGGGTTGGTAAAACCGAACTTGCCCGCGCGTTGGCTGAATTTTTGTTTGACAATCAGGAAGCCATGGTGCGGATCGATATGAGTGAGTATCAGGAAAAACATACTGTTTCCCGCTTGATCGGCTCCCCTCCCGGGTATATCGGCTACGATGAAGGAGGTCAGCTAACCGAAGCGGTTCGGCGGCGACAATACAGTGTGGTGTTGTTTGATGAGATTGAGAAGGCTCACAGTGAAGTATTTAATGCTTTACTGCAGCTGCTGGATGACGGCAGGTTAACGGATGGCCAGGGCAGAACAGTGGACTTTCGGAATACTGTGATAATCATGACCAGCAATGTTGGCAGTAAAGCCTGGATTGGACAGCATGAGAACTGGAGTGATGATGAAGCCAGGGAATTCACCCAGAAAAAACTCACAGAAATATTCCGTCCTGAGTTTTTAAACCGGGTGGACGAAATAGTCACCTTCCATCCTCTTTCCAGGGAGCACATTCTGGAAATTGTTGGCATACAATTGAAACGGGTGGAAAAACTTGTCCAGGCACAAGGGTTTTCTCTTGAAGTCTCTAAAAAAGCCCAGACCTATCTTGCTGACCAGGGATATGATCCTGATTACGGTGCCCGGCCATTAAAGCGGACCATTCAAAAACAGCTCCAGGATCCGCTGGCTCTGGCAATATTAGCGGGTGATTTTAAAGTTGGAGACACTATCCAGGTAGATGCAGGAGAGAGAGGGCTTCAGTTTATCCAGGTCTTGGCGGGTGAAATGGTTGAAGAGTGATGTTAATTTAGACAAAATTTTCTGAAACCAATAGACCAGGTCATTTAAAAGGACCTGGTCCCTGGATCAATATTATTTAATGCACATGTTCATGGTCGAGCTCTTCTTCTGAGGCATCTCGGAGATCAGCAACGGTGATCTCAAAGGTCAGTGTTTTTCCAGCCAGGGGATGATTAAAGTCGAGAGTTACAGTGTCCTCTTCTTCGGCAACGATCTGAGCGCTGAGGATATCTCCCTCGTCATCTTCTAAATCTAAAAATGTGCCCACATCCAGGGGAACTTCTTCACTGAATTCATCTTTCTTTGCCTCTTGAGTTGACTCGGGATCATACTCCCCGTAAGCTTCCTCAGGCGGAATCACCACGGTTTTTTGATCCCCCACTTTCATACCGTATACTGCATTTTCCAGACCGGGAATGATCTGTCCAATTCCCTGAATAAAGAGGATCGGTTCCCCTTCCTCTGTGTTTTCCATAATTTCATCATCAACGATCAATTTATAATCCAGTGTTACAACCAGATTGTCTTTTACTGTTTCAGTCATTTATTCTCCTCTCATGATGGCTCAACCGGCGGTTTGATATCCCGGACCAGGTACCAGCTCAGGTCCTGCAGCTGGAAAAAGAGATGATAGGTTTGGTCCTGGAAATCCATTACCAGGAGATGTTTCCCATCCTCGGTTTCCCACTGCCGGCCGACATCCAGGATCTGGATGGATTGGTCCTCAAATAAAAACTCAATCGGTATCAGCGATCCATCCCTCTTGAACTTGGCGGTTATTTCAATCTTTTCCATCGTTTATCAAAAATTGGTATAAAAAATCCAATGCAGTTTGGGCAACTTCTTTTTTATTTTCAATCCGATTTCCCCCGGCGTTATGCTGGAGTGTCTTGATTCCACTGGGAGTACTCAGGCCAATCCAGGCATATCCGACTGGTTTGTCCGGAGTTCCACCGGTTGGTCCGGCAATTCCACTTACCGATAATCCAATGTCCGCCGCTAAAGCACGTCTGACGCCCAGGGCCATTTCTTTGATGGTCTCTTCACTCACCGCGCCGAAATCCTCAAGGGTATCCCAGGAGACTCCCAACAGGCGAACCTTGGCTCGATAAGCATAGGCGGTGATGCTGCCCAGGTAATAGGTGGAGGATCCAGAAATATTTGTGATCCGGTGGCCGATTAATCCTCCCGTACAGGATTCGGCTATAGCTAAGCGCCATCCTCGTTCACGCAATTCATTACCAATTAATTGTTCAATATTTTCTGTCATACTTAACCTTCCTTGATTTTTTCAATTACCCAATAATGGGATAAACCCAAGATTTGGAAGGGGCTTTTTTCAAGCCAATAAAGCAGTGATCTTAACCAGCGTCCAAAACGCGGAAAACGTGCAATGATATTATCATATCCTCCAAAAATCACAGTTCGATGAATAAACTTGACTGGCAGACCCTGGAATAATTTTGCCAGGTCCTTCCGGGAATAAACCCGGACATGGGGAGCCAGCCGGTTTCGCAGCGGTACCGGCAAGTAATTGACAAACAGTTTATTCCCGAAGTGATAAGTTCCCCGGCGGTAAATTCCATGGGTTTCAAATGGATACCAACGGTTGGGACAGAATAAAATCATTCGTCCCTCAGGGCAAAGGGTTCGGATCATTTCCTGGACTGCTTTCCGGTCGTCAAATACATGTTCAATCACCTCATTACTGAGAATGAGATCAAAACTTCCTTCCGGGAAGGGTAAAAATTCCCCGGTAGCACAGGTAATATGGTCTGCTTTTGTTTTTGCTTCGACTGCCCGTTGAAAATCAAATTCCAGCCCAACTACCTCGCATCCCAATGGGATTAAGTGCTCCAGGTACAATCCAATTCCACAGCCATTCTCGAGAAATTTTCCCTGGATCCTCTCACCAGCGGCTGATTTGATCATCTCCAACCTGCGCTGCTGACCGGCTCTCCAAATATAGGACGGTTCACCTCTTTCAGCTGCCTGTGGGGAAGGTTGATAATCAATCATTTTTCCCCCCAGTGAACTGCAATCAAACCAAACATGAAACGTTTGAAGAGCACCTTTTTAAAACCAACAGCGGCCAAGAAAGCAGCTAATTCCTCTGCCCGCAGGAAACTCTCCGTTGATTCGTAAAGGTAGGTATAGTCTTCTTTGTTTTTGGTAATTAAACCGTTTAAGGTAGGGATTAAATGATACATATATAACCGGATCAGCGGGGTTAAAATATCTTTTGCTCTTTTACTTGTCTCCAAGATGGAGATTTTACCTCCGGGTTTTAGCACTCGATACTGCTCGGATAAACCCTGGTAAACATCACTCAAGTTTCTGGCCAGAAAACCGGATACAACCCCATCAAATGTATCTGAAGGAAATGGCAGCCGGGTAACTTCAACAGCAGTCCAGTCCAGATCAGCTTCTGGATTTCTGGTTCGTCCGACTTCCATCATCGGCAATGTTAAATCTGCTGCGATGATCTGGCTGGAGGGAAATTGCTGAGATGCTTCCAGTGCCAGGCTTCCAGTGCCCGTACCAATGTCAAGCAGGCGGCCGGACTCCGGCAAGGCTGCTTGTTTGATGGCAAAGCGCCGCCAGGAATCATCCCGCCAGCCTGACATGATATGATTCATCAGGTCATATTGCCGGGCGATGCGGGTGAACATGGTCTGCTGCTGTTCTATAAAATCTGGATCTGTGCGTTCAAGCATAAGCCTCAGGCATTTTGGGCAGCCAGGGCGTCTGCTTCTTTGGCAACCCGGATCCCTTTCTCTTCATCTACCCGGGTCAGGAGCAGAGCACCGGAGATAAAGAAGATGACTAGGGAGACAATGCCCAGCCGGCTGTTGCCCATCATTTGGCTGACCAAACCGAAGATTAGCGGACCGAAAAACCCTGCAAGTTTTCCACTGACACTGAAAAAACTGAAAAATTCAGCAGATTGAGCTTTGGGAACCATCCTCCCATACAGGGATCGGCTTAAAGCCTGGCTTCCTCCCTGGACCAGTGCTACCGCAAAACCAAGGATCCAGAAATGAATTGCTGAATACATAAAGTACCCACCGATGGAGATTAGGGTATAAACCCCCAGGCTGAGATAAATAGATTTTTTTGTGCCAATTCTTTTTGCCAGCCATCCAAAAGCAAAGGAGAAAGGTATGCCGACAAATTGAACCATCAGTATTGCCCCGATTAAATGAATCTGACCGATATTAATTTCCTTTCCGTAAATGGTCGCCATTTTAATGATGGTTCCAATACCATCATTATAGAGCCAGAAAGCGACCAGGAACTTAAAAAGTTCTCCGTATTTTTTTATTTCCGTAAAGGGTTCTCCCAGTTTAGCGGCTTTCCATAAAGCGAAATCCATCGGATGCTCTTTACGATCATCCACATCGATTCGGAAACCCGCTTCCATATCATCAATTTTACGTCCTGATAATTTTCCATAACCCGGGAATTTTTCAACCCGGTAATATACATCTCCATTTGAGGGATAAGCGTATCCTTTTTCAACCAGGTCGGCTACGGCTTCAATAATTCTGTCTATCTCTTCTGTCGCCCGGGGGTACTGCGAAGCCGGAAGGATGTTGAGGTCCTTCAAATGTTGGTCATATTCATCGATATAACGTTGGGCGATTTCTTTTGCATCCACACCTTCCACAGCGGCCCGTTGAATGATCCTGTCATCCACATCAGTGTAATTAGTGACGTGGCTGACTTCATAATCCTGGTATTCCAGATACCTGCGAACGATATCAAAAACCAGGGCGGACATGGCATGTCCTACATGGGCTTTGTCATAGACCGTAGGTCCACAGACATACATGGAAACCTTGCCTGATTGAAGGGTTTTAAAATCTTCTTTTTTCCTGGATAGGGTATTGTAAATTTTAATGCTCATTGTATTGTCCTGAAACCTCGTTAGTCCTCATCAGGTCGGGCGAAGATCATTCTTCCCGCGGCAGTTTGCAGCACTTTGGTAACGATTGAGTTGATGTCCTCATTCATGCGATCTTTTCCATCTTCAACGACCACCATGGTTCCATCCGAAAGGTAACCAATACCCTGCCCACGCTCTTTACCTTCCTGAATAATTTTCACTTCTACTGCTTCCCCCGGTAAAAGAACAGCTTTAACAGCGTTTGCCAGTTCGTTGATATTCAGTACCGGGACGCCCTGGATCTCCGCCACGCGGTTGAGATTGTAATCATTGGTCAGAATGGGACAGCTCAATTGTCTGGCCAGGATGACCAACTTGCTGTCAACTTCCCGAGTTCCTTCTACATCAATATCACTGATCCTGACCGGAATAGTATTGGATTCCTGGAGGTTTGCCAGGATTTCCATACCTCTCCTGCCCCTCTGGCGACGCAGCCCATCAGCTGAATCCGCGATATGCTGGAGCTCATCCAGCACAAACCGGGGGATGAGCAGCTCTCCAACCAGGAAGCCAGTCTGGGCAATATCTGAAATTCTACCGTCGATGATCACGCTGGTATCAACCAGGATAACCCGTTCTTTGTCCTCTTTTTTTCCTCCCCGGTCCGCCATGGAAAATACTCTGCCGCCAAACGCGGAGAATATATCATTCTTGCGGGAGATAAACACCGCCACACCAATATAGCCAAAAAGCAATACTCCAATAAAGGGAAAAACCTCTCCCAGGGGAGAAGGTAATAAGGAAAGCGGAAAAGCCAGCAGGGCAGCAATCACCATGCCTACAGTCAGGCCAGCCAAACCTGCACCCAGGGTTCGAGAATCGAGTTGGTTTAATAAAGTCCGGAGAGAATTAATCGGTCTGGTGGTAATCGTTGGAGTTAATACCAGGCCAAACAGCGCTCCAACCAAACCAAAGATTACTGCTCCTTCTTCGGTTGTAATCGTAGTTACAGTAGCAAGATCAACTCCAAAATATCCCCCCAGTAAACCAAAGACTACCATACCCAGGATTCGAAAAACAAATTCAAGACTCATCATACTCCTCCTAAAAAAGGAAATAGCGACCACAATGTATCTGTGCTCGCCAGAAATAATCCTAATCAAGAGAAATCTTATAATGCCAAAAAATACGTTAGACTGCCTGTTTTATATAAGAAATTGTCCTAAATGTACATCATAAAGGCAGATAACAAAAAAGAATAATAGCAAAATAAGTCCTGGTACTTCACGTGGCAGAGCCAGATAATGTATAAATAATTTCATACTAATAATAGCATGATGGTTCTCACACGTCAACTCGGGTTCCCGAGAGGAATAAAATCTTAATATAATTCAAATAATCTGTGATGATTGATCCATTTATACGCAAAAACACGGATTTTGATTTTACGTGTCCGTTGATCGATCTATCGTATAATGTAACTGTTAAATGATATCCACAAATGGAGGATTTCATGGAAGATAAAAATTATAAGAAAATCATCAATGCCTGGAGCATGTATGACTGGGCAAATTCGGCCTTTGCGACAACCATCATGGCGGTTGTCTTACCGATTTATTATTCCACAATCGCAGAGCCCTCATTAACACCAACCCAAACCACATCATATTGGGCTTATACAAATACTATCGCCTTGATATTAGTGGCAATAATCAGTATTGGACTTGGCGCGATTGCTGACTTCAGGGGAGAAAAGAAACGCTTTTTGACGGTTTTTGCCCTAATAGGAATAGCCGCTACAGCATTGATGTTTTTCCTTACTTCCGGCGATTGGTTATTTGCCTCCGTCCTATTTATTATCGGGAATATTGGTTTTGCAGGCGCCAATGTCTTTTATGATTCTTTGCTCCCCCACATCGCCCGGAAAGGCGACATCGACCAGGTCTCAACCCGGGGATACGCAATGGGATATCTCGGAGGAGGTATCTTACTAGCATTAAATCTGGTAATGATCATGTTTCCGGATTATTTTCCAAATCTAATTCCTGGATATAGTCCTGATTATATAAAGGGAATTATGACCA
>Ga0255364_10130_pt2 | contig 14241 bp, 13 predicted proteins | sample ANMaggSSYBR01G12_FD_182087 | JGI IMG/M metagenome (GOLD analysis project Ga0255364, IMG submission 182087) | Sediment cell enrichment communities from methane seep in Santa Monica Basin, California, United Staets - ANME aggregate JGI... | ecosystem: Environmental > Aquatic > Marine > Cold seeps >...
TTCATATACAGGTCGTTTTTATTCATACCTAGAAGATTTTCTGTGTATTTATTCCATAAGATAATTCGTTCATTTTCATCAGTCAGAGTTATAGCAACAGCAGAAGTTTCAAAGATAGTTTTGTATTTTTCTTCCAGACCATCTAGTTCACTATATTCTATTTTTCTCCCCGTATCGTTTTTAATAACATTAATCACATTATCTGAGGCTTTCTCTAACGGTTTATCTAATATTTCTAATTCCTTACAATTACTCTGCAACTTACTATGGAGTTTACCAAGCCGTTCCTCATCTCTTAAAAATTTTACTATTTCAGGTTCACCTTTATTCACTTTATGTCCCCATCCAACTTTATTACGAATCTATATCATTTTATTTATCAATTTCTAACCAAAATATATTCTCATTTTTGGAATTATATTCAATATCTTTAGCGGATTTAATCGCCTTTTTCTAAAAGTTTTTTGTTGGTGTTCAACCATGTTAAGCAAATTGTAGTTCTAGAAAATGTAGATTCACTCCAATTCTTTCAATTTCATAAAGATATTTAGTCCCGATGCGCTTTTTAAAATCCTCAATATATAAAGACGTTTTACTTCCAAGTTCCTTACCTACCGTCCTGATGACTTCCCGAATTGCTTTGCCAAGCTTGTACGATTCAACATTGTTTATCTCAGGCATGATACTGATAGCATTTGCACCTTCTGCATATCGTGATTTATCTATCTTAATATATCTTAAAATATTGTGTTTTTCTTCAAGTTTCCCAATTGCAGCATCTATGGCCACAACTGCAAAACCTTCGGAAGTATTTTTACTTACTGTATCTATAAGTGCTTCCAACGTCTTTTTAACCAATACTTCATGCCCTTGCCGCATTAATACAAATTTTATGTGTTCTAGGTTTACACCCATCCCTTCCAGAGCAAGATGTTTTTCCCCAATTTCCATTTTAAGAGATTCTATAAACGATTCGCCATCCTTCCAATCCAATGATTCGCCTATGCCACATATAATTTTTTGAATTGCCTCAGCTACATCAATCGGATGTGCATTATTTATACCTGGCAAAGCTCGAATAAGATAGAAATCCCCTGAAGTTGGTTCATCGCTTATTTCCACATTCTTTAAAAAATCATATTTTTTCCCTAGTTTTCTAATTGAATTAATCATAGTTTTTGTTTTTTGTGCTCCGGGAAATTTTTGATTTATTATATTATTTAACGCGCCTATCACAATCTCTACCATTTCAGAGTTTTTCATCTTAACTTCGTGCTTTTTATCGACAATAAATTGGAACTGCATAAGATTTAGATCTATGTTTTGTTCTTTCAGATCTAAATCGTAAATATCGTTAAGCGCTTCTTGAACTTCCTTTATAAAGAAGAAATTAGCTTTTTCTTTAACATATTTGACCGTCATTTCCATAATGTCTCTAACAGCATTGTAAAACTTAGCATTGTCAACTAAGTCTATTTCAGAAGAAACACTAACGGCATCGATTCCTTCAGAATAAAATGTATTTTTTATCTCAACATATCTTAAAAAATCATATCTTGATCTAAGTTCGTTGAGTACAGTATCTAGTATTACCGTAGCAAAACCTTCAGAAGTTCTTCTGCCTATTTTACTAACAAGCGTCTGCAATACGTGTCTAATAACTTGGGAATTTTTTAAGTTGGACATTTTACTCTATCCAAAACATTATCTATTCTTTCTTTCAAATTACTTATTTCAAATGGTTTTTCAATGAAATCATTTGCCAATAACGTTCCAAACCCTTTGCTATATGGATCGTTCTTTGCGGTTAGAAAAACTACAGATATCTCTCTCCACTCCGGAGTTTCTTTCAATTTCGTAAATACATCCCATCCATTCATTTCGGGCATCATAACATCTAGTAGAATCAGATCTGGTATCTGACCCTTTTTCAATAGTTCAAAACATTCATGTCCACTTCCAACACCTGAGACTATATACTCATCTGCAAAATCTTCTAACCCGCATTTGACAGAAAAGATTATATCGGGTTCGTCATCCACCACCATAATAGTTCTCGCCATGTTTTTTCCCTCTTTTGCTTATATATCCCAAAGACGTTTAATTGTTTTTTCGTTGTTTTTCACCATTTATTTTGATAATCTCTTTAAGAGACGATCACTCGACACATCAGCTTTATGGCAATGTTTTTATTGTACAAGCATATTTGCATATGCAAGTGGTGATGCAAGTGGATGGGGTAAAGTCAAAGACTTTAAGGACAGTTTTAATTATAGTTCTAATTTCCATGCACAGCATTGGCCTTTTTTCTTTTAATCAAACTTGTGAAGCAGATGGTCCACCTACATTATATGTTGGGGAAGGCGAATCATATACGTCAATTCAAGATGCGATCGATAATTCTAGTTCGGGATACAGAATCGTGGTTTACAACGGAACATATTCCGAAAACCTAACTATTGCACATAAACTTGATCTTTTTGGTGAGGATAAAAGCAACACAAAAATCGTTGGAAATGGCAGTGTTGATGTAATCAAAATTTATGCTGCAAACGTAAATATTAGTCACTTTACAATAGAAAATAGTGGCAGCACTAATAACAATGCAATAATTAAAGCGGAGAGTGAAAATTCAATTATAACAGACAATATAATATCAAACGGGTACCACGGTATCCTCATTAACAACTTGAGTGGTCATCTTATTTATGATAACGAAATAACGAATAATAACGGTGACGGTGTTAGACTTATTAATTCTAGCTCAAACAACAATATTAGCTATAATACAATTACTGGAAATCACAATGGTATCTACCTATACATATCACAATCCAATGATATTTATGAAAATAAAATTCAAAATAATGAAGGGCACGGGATTTTCTTAAACAAAACATGTCATGATGCAAGAATTAAGAGGAATAATGTATCCAACAACAATCAAAACGGCATCTATCTTAACGACTACAGCAACTTATCAATAATCTCGAATAATGAGATATATAATAATAAGGAGTCGGGGATAGTTTTGGAAAATTGCAGTGTCACAACAATTAGCAACGCCAACACGATCAATGGGAATGCAAATTATGGTATTATGATAGTTGGTTCCGATAATGGTGTATATAATAATATTATTTCATGTAACAAAAAGGACGGGCTATATCTAACTGCTGACGATAACACTACAATATCCTCAAATAATATAATCAGCCACAATACATTAGCAGGCGTAAGATTATATAATTCAACTGATGGTCGCATCTGTGGTAATGAAATATGTAACAACAGCCAATGCGGAGCTTACCTAGATTTTTTTACAAAAGGGAATAGAATTTGGAATAATTATTTCCATGATAACACTCAAAATGCAGTGGACAAAAGCATAAATCTCAACATATGGCAGTTTACACAAAGTGGACCAAACATAGTTGGAGGACCCGATATTTCGGGTAACTATTGGGATGATTTTGATGAATCGATCGAGGGAGCCTACGACAATAATAATGATGGATTTGCTGACAGCGCTTACACAATATACGGATCCAATAAAGACAATGGACCATTACTTGACGTTACTCCACCCAGCATAAGTACACCTCAAGCTTCTCCTAGTTCACAATCAACTGGAGATTACACAAACATATCTGTAATCGTTACAGACAATACAGAAGTCAGAAATGTGTATCTTGTTGTTACTGATCCGAACGAACAAACAAGCAATTTTTCAATCACTCAAAATAAAACTGGAAATACATATTTCTGTAACAAACAGTTTTTATCTGTTGGGAACTACAGCTTCAGAATAACTGCAAAAGATCCTAGAAACCGGGCTAACTCGAGTAATGTTACATTTTATATGCATGAGGGGGAACCACCAATAATAGTGGATAAGTCCCCAACCACCAGCCCCCCAAATAGTAATTTTACTTTCAATGTAATGGTTACCAGTAGTAAAACCAGTACATCAGATATCGAAGTATATGTAATTTGGAATCACACTAGTAAATGGAAAAACCAATCAATGATTAATGTTGTTGGAAATTACTTTGAACGAACTGTATCTTTAAATAAAAGTATTGATGATATCAGATATCATTTCTATTCTAGAGATAAATGGGGCAATACCGTTACAAGTGATAACAAAACAGTAACAATAACTGATGTCAAACCCCCATCAATAAAAATCGAAAGATATGGTCCCTCTTTTGAAGATTTTCCAAATAGCTATACATTTGAAGTAACAGTTACAGATGATTCAGCGATTTCAGATGTATACATAGAATATTGGTATAACGGCAGCAATAATATGAAAAGTGATATGGATTACATGGGAAACAATTACTATAAAAAAGTAATTTTTTCTGAGGTTACTCTTGACAATATTTATTGCGTTATCTATGCAAATGACACATCCGGTAATTCAAACAATACTAAGATTCCAACTGCCATTTCTGGTGGACCATATTCTGGTTCGGTATTAACAGAAATAACATTCAATGGAGCCGATAGTTTCGATCTCGATGGTGAAATAACCAATTACCTTTGGAACTTTGGAGATGGAACCACTGGAAACATTTCTGCCCCTACACACACTTATTATTCAAACGGGAATTACGTAATAACCCTAACAGTCACTGACAATGATGATAGAACCCACACGAGTACCACTCAAGCCAACATAATTAATTTTACTAAAATAGAAACATCAGATTCCACAATGAATAGTGTATCCAGCACATATAACCTAAATCTCACCGAGAAATTTTATGGTTATGATACAGACGGCGATGGAATAGTAGATACATTTTTTGATCCAAATGACAAATTGACTTCAGTACATAACTGTCATGTAAATATTAGTGGAATCATTTCATTTCTGTTATCCGTGGATGACGATGAAATACCAGAATGTTTATGGAATACATTCAGTGATGAAATCACCCCAGTATCTTATTTTAAAATACAAGTTGACGATGATGACATCGCAGAGGATGACGAAAATGAACAAGCCACTATGACTATCATAGTTGATAAGGCAAACTGGATATATATCGAAGTAGATGATAAATATCCTGATTCACCCTTAACAGTTGAAAGAGGAGATGGGAACGTCATTTATTCAGATATGATTTGGCGAAAAAACGGTAAAATATACGTACTCGATGATCCCGATACAGAGTATCACTTCTTTTTTGAAAATATCTTCCCTGAACTAGAAAACCCCAGTTTCGCCCCAGTAGACGGCGGTCTAATTAATGAAGATAGTACAACGATAACTATTTCATATAATACCCCAGTTACAATCGTATACGCTGCATTTGGATCTTCACAAATAGAATCAAATCTAGTTACAACAGACAATAAAGTATTTACCTACACACCTTTGCCGTATTTAGATGATGGAGTATATACACTCGAAATTGATGCTCAAGCTTTACACGGCAGTGACTATGTTTCCTCAAGTGCCACCTACATATATTTTGCTTATGCCGAGCCACCCCAGGAAAGTTTTATCGAAAAGAATTGGATGTGGATAGCATTAGGTGTAACAATTACAATCTTAGTAACAGCATTTTTTGCATTTAAGTATAAACTAATAATAATTGATGATTTTATCTATATAAAAAACAAAAAGATACTGCCATTCTTTAGAACAATAATATTCGGCCCAGTGAGCGTTAATGTAGATAGTGATAATATAAGCAAGGCAGAATTCTATGTAGATGGAAAGTTAAAAGATGCGTTGACAAGTCCACCATATCTATGGAAGTGGAACGAAAAAGCATATCTAAAACACACACTTGAAACAAAAATCTATGACAAAGAGGGAAATGGCACTTCAAGTGATGAAATGACGTTTTATATATTTAATCCATTCAAATCAAGATAAACAGTTGCATGGCAGATCTAATTCATTCCCAACTCCATACATATGTTCTAACCTCATTCATTAAATTTATCGTATTGCACTCTATCTCAATCATCTTTTTGGAAGAACACCTTTGATTTTACCTAATAAGCTTGATATTTTTGAACCACCTGACTCACCTGATTGTCTCGGCTTAATTCGCGAAAATAGATTTTTGATCTTCCCTTTTATGCCTGGCTCCTCTGTCCCTTTGGCACCAGATTCTTCAGTAGTACCCTTTCCAAATGGCAGAATCCGTCTATGCCCTCCCGCAGATTTAGGTTTTTTGATGTTATATCCTATAAGTCTGCCTTGATCGTCAATCCTTAATGTAAATGTAGTATTATCTAGTCTAAGTCCAACTTCAGAACTCCCGAGTTGATTTTGCAATTCAGTTAATTCTGGCGTTTTAACTCCACTGGGGTTTACTTTTATACGTTTCAAAAAATTCCCAATTTTTGGCCGTCTGGCTTCTTTTCTCCAGTGTATTCCAATTGGAAAGTGAATTTTATGTTTTTTATCTTTCCTTTTATATGGGTGAGTTATCTCTTTTAATTCAGATTTAGTTTGATCCGCAGAAATGTAAGGTTTGACCGTTAATTCTCCTTTTGTTTGCATTTTTAAAATTTCTTCGCTTATCATGATATTTCTCCCTCACCCCAAGCGCCTTATTTCATAGTGACTTTGCTTTCTCTACGTTGCGTGGTCATGGGAATGCATCACATGAATATTAATCTTTTTTAATTAAACGCCTATTTTCCGGTACGTATACTTTATTTATTAAAAATCTGTTATCTTATTTCAACAATCGACGTGCGATGGTGAGAGAAATAGTGGAATTGGGGCAATTGAATCAAGAAGATTCCTCAGAATTAAAAACACATAATGAGATATTAGAGTTAATAAAAGAAATTGAATCAATTGAAGATAAATTTAAGTATTTAGGAGTAGCACCGGAGAACCATATTGGAAAAGAAATTGTAAACCAAGAACTTGAACAAACTGAAGCAACTGGAGAATTAACGGGCAAACCTCACAGATAAAAATAAGATGATTGATCAATTACAAACAGAATTCAAACAAATGAAAAGCGAATTACTGGTAAAAGACGAAGAATTAAGACAGGTGAAAACAGGACAAAGAGAACTAGAAATCAAAAACGAGATATGCAGACTAGTGGGTGAAAACTTACAAGAAAAAATTAGGAGTTTTAACGAGATATCTAAAGGACCAAATATTGTCGATGACAATATAAAAACAGAAAAATTTGATGATGAAGAATAATAGCATATTGAAATTAGTGCTATTGCAGATTAACCAATTGTTTCATTGGAAGTGGCGCATCAAGTGTTATTGTTTTCTTTATTCCAGCTGATGGGAGGAGTGTCACATCCATAGTTTCTCCTTTAGCCATGGAGAATTCTTCTGAAAGATTGATTATTATGTAGGCCATATCTGTATTATCATTTATAGCATCATAATCCACTAACGATCTATCTTTATCATGTATAACAACAAATCCAAAATTGCTATCTGAGATATTGTTCCACACCGGATGTTCAAAAAGAGAATTTGACTCAATGAACTGCGCATTTCCGCTATAACCAAGCATTTTTACGGTGTTTCCATCACATAGTTTTATTGTTAATTCAGACATATCTATATCTTGTGATATTAGTGGTTTAATTAATATTACTACTTTTTCTATCCTTTGTTCCCCACCTGTAGAATAATATTTACCCATCACATCTTTTATTTGTAAGTACGTGGAAATCTCATCAAGGACATCATCCAGTATTTCTTCCATATTTTCTTCGGATGTTCCCGTGGTTCCACCTGTTATGATCGACGCTATTGTAATCGATATCAGTATGAAGCTGATGAGTAAGATCGCAGCGGATATTCCTATGCCTCCCCGGTTATTCATTTTATCACTTTTGTATCCAGTAGTATTTTGGGAGAAGATAATATATAAGCCTTATTATACAATTAATACCATTATATATGGAAAAATAGGTGACACAGCACGGTCTAAGACACTTTTCGCCAATGAATAAATCATCCCCGTAGCATAAAACATGTAAAAATGTCAAATTGTGATTTTTTTGTTTGTATCATTCTGACCTTCTGATGATTTTTGCAGTTTGTTTCTCTACCGGCGAAGCTTTATATAGTGTTACTTGAGAACAGTAAACATGAAAATAAATACCATGCCTGAAGTTGGCGTGGAAATGTATGGAAAGAAATGGTGGTGAAAAAAAATGGTAAAGAAGTATATGGAAATGTTGAAGGGATCATACTGTAAAATCGTCACCCGGGAACCAGGTGAAGATAGAGCCAGTGTGGTTACTGGTACCCTTAAGGAAATAGACTATAAAGATGGTTTTATAATAGTCGACTCCGAACAAGGATTAGGATGCCTAAGTATAAACACCATAGTTGCAATCAAACCAAAATCTAAAGAGAATTATGGGAAACACAAAAAATCTCTTAAAAATCTTAAAAAAGATGATATAGGCATGGTTGGAATTGGGACACTTATCGTGTTCATTGCCATGGTTTTAATTGCAGCAGTTGCAGCAAGCGTGTTAATCAATACCAGTGAAACATTGCAATCAAGAGCTAAAACTGTAGGAACAGCAACCATTCGAGAAGTCTCAGCAGGGGTAGCCATAGAGTCAATAACAGGATATACGAATGTAAATAAAACAAGAATTGAATATCTCGCACTAACCGTACGACCTCGAGCAGGATCAAAGGATATCGGCCTTAGCTTGTGTACTTTGTCCGCTCTATTTGACAATCTATCGATTCTCACGTTAGACGAATCAAACGTACAAAATGTAAATGTAGACAACAAAAGTGTATTCAATACTCCGGTAACACCAGGATCAAGCTATACCATATTAGATAATACAACCAGCATTACATTTGGTGTCATTGCAATCCATGATCCGGATTCGTCAGTCACTGGCACTTCTGGTATGAACAGCGGAGATCGAATAATCATCATCGTAAATCTTAGTGCTATCATCCCTGGCCAAGGAGGATTACTGCCAAGACAATCTATATCAGGTACATTGACACCAGAAATAGGGATAAAAGCGCAATACGATACGACCGCACCCGCAGTGTTCTCAAAGAGAGTTATAAATCTCTCGTAAAAGAGACTGTGAAATCTCCCCTTTGCTATGTAACTAGGTTTTTTTAGCCTATTTACACCCCCATGGGCAGCCTAATGGATCATGAGGGTTTCTTTTTTTATTTATTTTCCAGTTCTTTAATAATTGCAATCTCAGCTTTCTTACCCTCATAAGTAGTTGGTTTGATACTTACCTCTACTAGTATCTTGCCGTTATCTTTTGTCGAAAAAACAGTCCCATAGGTATAACTATCGAATCCTTTTAATCTATTTAAATAATATTTCTCAAGGTCTGCAAGTCCCTCTGGGGCAATAAAATCAAACAAACTTTTATTCATAATCTCATCAGTTTCAAAACCAATCAACTCTGCAAAAGAACCGTTGATCTGTTTCAAAATACCTCTTTGAATAATTGCGGCACATTGAACAGTTTTATCAAGAACATTATGATGTTCTATTGTTTCAATATCTGAGCCGCTAACATCAGAAGAAATCTCACCGTCTACTTCAAAAGCTGACTCATTGTGAATTCCTCCAGCCAGGGGGGAAGTAACACGCTCATTAAGCGTTTTCTCTTGTTCTACTACCTCCACCCGTCTCCTCTCAATCTCGTCTTCCAATAATTCAAGTTTCTCTTTCCATCTACAAAACTCACTCCTACTATCGGCAAGATTCCTCCTATCATCAACTATCTGAGATTCAAAATCATCCAACAAACTCTTACGTTCATCCAACTCATACATCATTCTCTCAAATTCTTCCTTTTTTCTGCTTCCCCCAATACAATCAAACAAAAAATGTGTTCCCCTGTTAAACAAAATTGCATTTTTTTTCACCATAGGATCGTATGTTTTATCTCGTTTTTGTTGTTTCGTTTTCTCATTGTCCAAGCGAGTTTGTAGTATAGATAGATTTTTTCCTAACTTTTTATTTTCCTTTTCTAGCTCCGCATTTATCATTTCCAATTTTTTAATCTTTTTTTTAACATCATTGTGATCCTTCAATATCTCTTCATTCTTCTCCGTCAACTTTTCAGTTTCAACTTTTACTTTTTTACTGTGAATATCTTTTTTCAAATTTTTTTGTTTTTTTGCTTTTTTTGAAGGAATTTTTGTTTTCACATCACCGTGGAAATCTTTTGACCGAGTGTGACCACCTTTTTTAAGTACCACTTGCTTATTTCCAAACTTACATAATGCTCTACCACCACCCTTGCCTTTCTTAGCAAGGTACCCCCCATCTGCTTTACTCCCTACTTGTTTTTTTACGTGTTCACTCGAAAACCCATTAACGTTATCCTTTTGAGGAACCAATTTGCCTATAAGACCAATGCTTTCAAACAAACCTGCAGCATTATTAGTAGGAAACCCACTCCATGATACCATAATCTCTCGCCCATGCTGTGTTAATATAGGAAGTTCAAGGTCATTTAGATGTTTATGCTGTCGTGCATAATCAAAAATTTCTTCCCATTGATCAAAATAGCGTTCTGGTATCAAAAAATCAAAAAGCTGTCTGTTTAATACCTCTTTTTTGCTAATACCCAATATCCGTTCACATTCCTTGTTAAATCGAAGGATTTTTCCATTTCGATCAACATTCAACACTAAAACACTTTCACGGCTGCGTGAATTTTTGTTTTCCCTTACATTTAACCCTTCAGTAGGTTTAACCATCTTCCCTCTTAGCAAAATAATCATATGCTGAAATCTTTGAATTTACTATGGTTCTCTATTCTTTAACTACTTTAAAACTTTTTGTTTTACAAAATAAGGCGATATAATTTTTCAATTTTTATTTGAATTTTAGTCCTTAATGACACAAACCGTGTGAGTTTTATTTCCTATTTAACTCTGACCGGAAAAAACTTATGCCATATAGAAGTAAAATTATAAATACCAGAGAGTTATTGTATAATAAGTTAATCTATATACGTGTTATATAGGAAGGGGTATGGATGAAATTGAGGATGGGTAAAGCTGAAGATGAATCAGCGGAGCAACCAACCGGGGAACAGGCAAGCTCTAATGATGGGAAAAATCTTGACAAAACTGAATCTGAGGTAAGTGGAGAGAAAACCCCTCAATCTGCAACCGAATCAACTCCAAAAGAAGAGGAGGAATTAAGACAGGTGAAAACAGGACAAAGAGAACTAGAAATCAAAAACGAAATCCGAGGGCTAGTGGGTGAAAACTTACAAGAAAAAATTAGGGGTTTTAACAAGATATCTAAAGGACCGGATATTGTCGATGACAATATAAAAACAGAAAAATTTGATGATGAAGAATAATAGCATATTGAAATTAGTGCTATTGCAGATTAACCAATTGTTTCATTGGAAGTGGCGCATCAAGTGTTATCGTTTTCTTTATTCCAGCTGATGGGAGAAGTGTCACATCCATAGTTTCTCCGTGAGTCATGGAGAATTCTTCTGAAAGATTGATTATTATGTAGGCCATATCTGTATTATCATTTATAGCATCATAATCCGCTAACGATCTATCTTTATCATGTATAACAACAAATCCAAAAGTACTATCTGAGATATTGTTCCACACAGGATGTTCAAAAAGAGAGTTTGACTCAATGAACTGTGCATTTCCACTATAACCAAGCATTTTTACGGTGTTTCCATCACATAGTTTTATTGTTAATTCAGACATATCTACATCTTGTGATATTAGTGGTTTAATTAATATTACTACTTTTTCTATTATTTGTTCCCCACCTGTAGAATAATATTTACCCATCACATCTTTTATTTGTAAGTACGTGGAAATCTCATCAAGGACATCATCCAGCATTTCTTCCATATTTTCTTCGGATGTTTCCGTGGTCCCACCTGTTATGATCGACGCTATTGTAATCGATATCAGTATGAAGCTGATGAGTAAGATCGCAGCAGATATTCCTATGCCTCCCCGATTATTCATTTTATCACTTCTATATCAAGTATTATTTTGGGGGAAGATAATATATAAGCCTTATTATACAATTAATACCATTATATGTGGAAAACAGGTGGCGCAGCACGACCTAAAACATTTTTCACCAATGAATAAATCACTCACTTAGCATAAAACATGTAAAAATGTCAAATTGTGATTTTTTTGTTTGTACTATTCTGACTTTTTGATGATTTTTGCAGTTTGTTTCTCTGCCAGCGAAGCTTTATATAGTGTTACTTGAGAACAGTAAACATGGAAATAAATACCATGTCTGAAATTGACGTGGAAATGTATGGAAAGAAATGGTGGTGAAAAAAAAATGGTAAAAAAGTATATGGAAATGTTGAAGGGATCATACTGTAAAATCGTCACCAGGGAACCAGGTGAAGATAGAGCCAGTGTGGTTACTGGCACCCTTAAGGACATAGACTATAAAGATGGTTTTATAATAGTCGACTCCGAACAAGGAGTAGGATGCCTAAGTATAAACACTATAGTTGCAATCAAACCAAAATCTAAAGATAATTATGGGAAGCACAAAAGATCTCTTAAAAAAGATGATATAGGTATGGTTGGAATTGGGACACTTATCGTTTTCATTGCTATGGTTCTAATTGCAGCAGTCGCAGCAAGCGTGTTAATCAATACCAGTGAAACATTGCAATCAAGAGCTAAAACCGTAGGGACAGCAACCATTCGAGAAGTTTCAGCAGGAGTAGCCATAGATTCAATAACAGGATATACGGATGCAAATAAAACAAGAATTGAATATCTAGCACTAACCGTACGACCTCGAGCGGGATCAAAGGATATCGGCCTTAGCTTGTGTACCTTGTCTACTCTATTCGACAATCTATCGATTCTCACGTTAGATGAATCAAACATACAAAATGTAAATGTAGACAACAAAAGTGTATTCAATACACCGGTAGCACCAGGATCAAGCTATACCATATTAGATAATACAACCAGCATCACATTTGGTGTCATTGCAATCCATGATCCAGATTTGTCAGTTACTGGCACGTCTGGTATGAACAGCGGAGATCGAATAATCATCATCGTAAATCTTAGTGCCATCATCCCTGGCCAAGGAGGATTACTGCCAAGACAATCTATATCAGGTACACTGACACCAGAAATAGGGATAAAAGCGCAATACGATACGACCGCACCCGCAGTGTTCTCAAAGAGAGTTATAAATCTCTCGTAAACGAGACTGTGAAATCTCCCCTTTGCTATGTGACTAGGTTTTTTTAGCCTATTTACATCCTCATGGGCGGCCTAATGGATCATGAGGGTTTCTTTTTTTATTTATTTTCCAGTTCTTTAATAATTGCAATCTCAGCTTTCTTACCTTCATAAGTAGTTGGTTTGATACTTACTTCTACTAGTATCTTGCCGTTATCTTTTGTCGAAAAAACAGTCCCATAGGTATAACTATCACTTCCTTTTAATCTATTTAAATAATATTTCTCAAGATCTGCAAGTCCCTCAGGGGCAATAAAATCAAACAAACTTTTATTCATAATCTCATCAGTTTCAAAACCAATCAACTCTGCAAAAGAATCGTTGATCTGTTTCAAAATACCTCTTTGAATAATTGCAGCACATTGAGCAGTTTTATCAAGAACATTATGATATTCTATTGTTTCAATATCTGAGCCGCTAACATCAGAAGAACTCTCACAGTCTACTTCAAAAGCTGATTCATTGTGAATTTCTCTAGCCAGGGGGGAAGTAACACGCTCATTAAGCGTTTTCTCTTGTTCTACTACCCCCACCCGTCTCCTCTCAATCTCGTCTTCCAATAATTCAAGTTTCTCTCGCCATTTACAAAACTCACTCCTGCTATCGGCAAGATTTCTTCTATCATCAACTATCTGAGATTCAAGATCATCCAACAAACTCTTACGTTCATCCAACTCATACATCATTCTCTCAAATTCTTCCTTTTTTCTACTTCCCCCAATACAATCAAACAAAAAATGTGTTCCCCCGTTAACCAAAATTGCAGTTTTTTTCAACATGGAATCATATGTTTTATCTCGTTTTTGTTGTTTCGTTTTCTTATTGGTCAAGCGAGTTTTTAATATAGATAAATTTTTTCCTAACTTTTTATTTTCCTTTTCTAACTCCGCATTTATCATTTCCAATTTTTTAATCGTTTTTTTAACATCGTTGTGATCCCTCAATAACTCGGTATGCTTTTCCCTCAACTTTTCCATTTCAACTTT
>Ga0255364_10199_pt1 | contig 14236 bp, 14 predicted proteins | sample ANMaggSSYBR01G12_FD_182087 | JGI IMG/M metagenome (GOLD analysis project Ga0255364, IMG submission 182087) | Sediment cell enrichment communities from methane seep in Santa Monica Basin, California, United Staets - ANME aggregate JGI... | ecosystem: Environmental > Aquatic > Marine > Cold seeps >...
CTGCACAACTTGATCTGCAACCAGGTCTTTGGTCAGAATATCTTCGTCACAGGCAGACCGTATTCGATCACCAGGTCGTCATCCGCCAGCACTACGGGTATCGAGAATTCAATCACCAAGCCGAACGATTTGTTACGCAGCGTTGGTTGTACACGCGCGTCTGGCTGCACGCAGAGTCACCCAGCCAACTATTCGACTTGTTGGTCATTCATCTGAGGGAGCGCCAGGTGCTATTACCTGGGATTTCGACCCTGGAGATGTGTGTAAATCGTGTCCGGGACCGGGTGGCCCGTCGGATCTGGGCAAGGCTTGCTCGTCAACTCACCGCAGAGCAGCGGACCAAGCTCCACCTATTAGAGGCTAGTCAAAAAAGAGGACAAACCTTTTTGGACCAGTTGAGACACGGGCCGGTGGTGATCAGCCCAATGGCTTTGAAGGAGGCACTGCTGCGCGTCAATGAGCTGCGCAAGACAGACGTTGGCGCCTTGAATGTCAACTGGGTAAGCCCTGACCGCTTGAAAAAATTGGCGCGCCATGCCGGGATGAGCAAGGCCTACACGATCGATCGCCTGAGTGAGCCGCGCAAATGGGCGACGTTGGCGGCTTTCGCCTATGTCTATGAGTCCAGGGCCATTGATGATGCGCTGGATCTGTTTGACGGGCTGGTCCAGACGCGGCTCACACGCGTTGGGCGCCAGGGGGAAAAGAAGCGCATTCGGACACTGCGCGACCTAGATGGGGCTGCCCGAGAGTTACGCGATGCCGGTGCATTGCTCATGACGTTCGATCCAGATGAGCCGATCGTTCTGAATAACGTCTTCTTCAATGTCATTCCGCGCGACCAATTAGATGGGGCGATTACTCAGATCGATGAACTCACGCGCCCACCAGATGATCAATACCTGGAGAACCTACGCAATCATTACAGCCAGTTCCGCCGCTTCCTTCCTGTGCTCTGGGCCACGCTCCAATTTGGTGGTCTGGAAAGTGAGGTCGATCTACTAGAGGCGGTGGAATTTCTCAAGGGGTTGGAAAACCAGAACCTGCCAACACTGCCCAGGCGGGCAAGGCAGCGGATTGTCGACGCGGCGCCACAAGCAATTGTCGCGAATGTATGGGAACCTCTTGTTTTTGAGGAGGATGGGCATATCCATCTTCCCTGTTATACCTTCTGTGTGCTGTTGCATCTGCGGGATGCGCTGCGCCGCCGTGCCGTCTTTGTCTCTGGCAGCGAGCGCTGGGGTGACATTCGAGACAAACTTCTCCCGGAAGCGGCCTGGAAAACGGTAAAAATGAAGGTCTGTCGTACCCTGGGGCAGCCAGCCAAGTCGCTGGAAGCGCTAAGTGCTTTAGAAATGCAGTTGGATGCCGCATACCGCCAGGTTGGCGGCAATTTACCCGAAAACACCAGGTCTCGGCTGGAAAGGGTCGCCGACAAAACTCGTTTCGTTTTGGAACCTCTGGAAGCCCTGGATGAGCCTGGCACGCTGGTCGCCTTGCGTCAGACGGTCTACGATCTGCTCCCAAGAGTCGATATGCCGGACATCATTCAGGAAGTCGCCGCGTGGACAGGTTGCCTGAGTGATTTCACCCACCTCAGCGAGGGACAGAAGCGGGCGAAAGATCTACCCCTCAGCTTGTGTGCAGCATTGCTGGCGGAGGCCATGAACCTCGGTCTCTCTCCTTTCAGCAAGCCGGAAGTGGTGGCTCTGTCCCGCGGTCGCCTGACCTGGGTACGGCACAACTACATCCGCACGGAAACCATCGTCAAAGCCAATGCACGCCTAGTCGCTATGCAAGACACGCTTCCCCTGGCTCATGCTTGGGGCGGCGGAGAAGTAGCGGTTGCAGACGGCCTTCGCTTTGTTGTCCCAGTTCGTTCTGCACACGCCGGCGCCAGTCGCCGATACTTCGGTGCCCGGCGTGGTGTGACCTGGTATCACTGGATGGTGGACCAATATATGGACATCCATGGCACCGTTGTTGCAGGCAGCCTGCGTGATGCCCCCTATGTCCTGGATGGCCTATTGGAACAAGAAACCCATCACCGCCCCAGGGAATTGATCACCGACACCGGGGGATACAGTGATATCGTGTTCGGTTTTTTCTGGCTGCTGGGTTACCAGTTCAGTCCACGCCTGGCTGACTTGGGCGATGCGCGATTCTGGCGCATTGACCGAAAGACCGATTACGGTGTCTTGAATGACCTGGCTCGTCACAAGGTGAACATCAACCTGGTTGCTGAGCATTGGGATGATATGATCCGTGCGGCTGGGTCACTTCATATGGGCACCGTGAAGGCTTCTGAATTGATCAAATCCCTGCACCGCGCCGGTCGCACCTCAACCCTGGGGCGTGCGGTGGGAGAGATCGGGCGCCTCGCCAAGACCATATTCTTGCTTTCCTACGTTGATGACTCGATCTACCGCCGACGCGTCTTGACCCAATTGAACCGCATCGAACACCGCCATCGGCTGGCCGGTGCGATCTATTTTGGTCGCAAGGGCAAGCTTTACCAACATTATCGCCAAGGTCAGGAAGACCAGCTGAATGCATTGGGGCTGGTGTTGAACATGGTGGTCCTTTGGACGACCCGCTACTTGGACGCAGCCCTTGATCATTTGCACAGTAGTGGTTTTGATGTGCGCCAAGAAGATGTGGAGCGCCTCTCACCGCTGGTGAGCCATCACATTAACTTCGTGGGCAAGTACCATTTCTCTTTGCCGGAGGAAGTGCTGCGCGGGGAATTGCGTCCCTTTCATGACCCACTAGACCCGGCTCATCTCATCTAATGCACAGTTTTGATCGCTAACCGGATTTTTCGCACGGTTGCGCCTCATACCCCAAGAAGACGTTCCCCGTTATTGCGATGGGCCTTGCTGGTAATAATATCCTTCCGGCACGGGCCGGGGAAATCTTACGAGCCGTTATCCTCAAACGCCGTGAAAATGTACCCGTGTCGGCCTCGCTGGCGACGATCGCCATCGAGCTTATCTTCAACGCGGTCGTGATGATGGCCTTCGTCTTCGTGAATTTGCCGGAATTGGCTAAACTCACGTCCGATTCGGGTTTCATCGGCAACATACAAACCTTGGCAATTTTGGGGGACGTTGGTTTTCTTTGGAGCCTTAATCGTCTTTTTGCGGGCTGCCATGTGGCCACGAGTTACAGCGAAGATCGGCTTATGGTTTATTGAGCGACTGATACCTCATCGGTTCAAAACTCAGGTAATTGATTTGATGAACAAATTTCTCGATGGCCTAGCCTCCCTGCGTTCACCGGTGAATGTCTTAATGGTATTCTTCACATCGGTTGTGTTCTGGCTGCTAGAGACAGGTAAATATTGGTTCGTCATGCAAGCCTTCGAATTCCGGGTTAGCTTCTTCGCCTTGATGTTGCTTAATGGATTAGCCAACCTTGCGACGACTCTCCCGGGCGCGCCGGGTTATATCGGTACATGGGAAGCGGTGACCGTAGCTGTGTTAGTGGCTTACAGTGTCTCAAAAGCTGAGGCGCTGGGCTACGCGGTTGTTCTTCATGTGGCTTTGTGGTTGCCAATCACATTGCTTGGTTTGTATTATCTGACAAAAGATGGGATTAAGTTGGGAACAAGCATCAAAAAATTGAGAGAAGAAGAGGACAATCCATGAGGGAAAAGTTGTTTGCATTCTTAAAAAGAGATGGGCCGCCTAAACGAAGAGCAGCTCAACACAGCGTGCACCCGACAAGTGGGAGTCTGCGTGATTTATGAGCAGTTTTTCTGGCCTCAAGACTTTTCTGCTTCAACGCCTTCTACAAGCTCTAGATCTCCAGCTTCCCATATAAATCTATCGCTCCTGTCCTCTTCTTTTGGTTCCTCAGGGATATTTTCATCAGTCATTATATTTCCCTATAATAGTGATATTTGGAGCTAAAAGATTATTTCTTCTTGGATAGAGGAAGTCGTTTTCCGCCATCGTCTAGTTGAATATTCCCCGCAACCCCATCAATGTATATAACAAGATTCTTCTCTCCAGCAAGGGCAGCAGAAGGAACGATGATAGCTGCATAACCTTGCTCTCGAGCAGTATCGGCCAGTATGCGGCATTTTTCTAGATCATCTGGATCGTCCCCTACAAGGAAAGGAGAAGAAAGAGGAACGAGAGAAGATTTTTTACTTGTGAGATCCAGGACCGGGTTAATGTCAACTTTTACCGCAACAATCTCTCTGGGCTTTACATTAATTGGTATCGCATTTTCTCTAACTAAATACTTTTCGTATTCTGCAATGGCGCCTTCTTTTGATAATGCTGTGTAAAGGCATCCATATACCCCGGCACGATTCCATCGCCCGGAAGATCGTAATATATACCCAGTATGGAGTGGATGCTCACCCGCTGGGATATGTCTCCAAACTTCCCCCTTAAATTTCATACAAAAGCACCCGAGTAATGCCCGGCCAGGACAGACATGACCTCATCAAACTCCCCTTTCCTGATGAGATCTATGGGCCGCCGGTCCCTGAGTAATGGCACAGGACTGTATAACCACTCAAGTTGAACCTCTGTATTGACAAAAACCTCAGAGAGAAGATAAGAAAGCTCACGAATTTTTGCCAGCTGCTCCTGAACTTCGGCCGAAGGGACAGATTCAAGTTTTCGGTAGCGAAACACCGTTTGCCGGTGAACACCAAGCGCTTCTGCGACCTCTGTGAAATTTAATCCCAATATCTCATTGGCTCGTTGGATTGCATTAGCCGCAGACTGCTTTTCGAGAATCGAAATATCAGCTGTTGTCATATCAACCTCCACATACTTTTTCTAGAGAAATGTTGCTTTATATGTTACATTATATACTACACCTAGTGATACGTCAAGAGCTACTAAAAATGCTACATTATTGGGAACAGGCTTAGGAATTGATAGTGCTCCCCTACTCCAACGCTATTTTACACGTTACGGGGAAATGGTCCGACCCAGCCGGATACTTATGATAGATCCTCTCGCCGCCAATCATCTCTCTCCAGATCTTTCCATCACTCACCCACCCTGCACTGTTCCGGGTGTAGAGAATATGGTCGACCCAGGCCCTCATGTAGGACCCGTAGATGATGGGGTCTTCGAAACTGATAGATGACATAGCCCAGGGTTAGCCCGGGTTTCTAGATCGTTCCCATGAGAGCCTCGGCTCAATATTTCAGACCCCAAATTGAATTTCTGCTATCTTTCACTTCTGGACAAAACCATTATCTTGGATGATAAAGTGTTGTTAATAACCCACGCCCCACCCAATAGCCGGTTAGGACGGTAGACCGGATAATACATCTGGTAGCTGGTGGGCTCTTCTGCCACTGGTTGGTAAATGCATGCTAATAGAAAGGCAGGATGAGCTTTTGACACATGCAACACCGACCATAAGACTGAAATTTGGATATAGCCTGGGTGCGAGCGCACTCCAGGCATACAATCAGTGCTCCTCCCTCGTAGGGAACAACCCCATAGCCGCCAGCAAGTTTGGATTTCTGGATTGGGTTGCCACACATCCCACACAGGGTACCCAACTCAAACTCGAGCATCGTGTACTCGGTTGCCTTTGTATAGCATTCAGTGGAGCAATATGGCTCCCCAAAACCTCCACGCTGTGCCACACCAGGCGGTATCCATCCACACTCCACGAGAGCCTTGGTCGCGGTCTTGCGCACCCGCGATTCGGAGTCGGTGGTTAATGCAAGGAGTCCCTCGATAGCACGCCTATTGCCAATCTCCCCCAGCCCTTCAGCGGCACGCCAGCGCATCTCTGAAGCTGAATCTTGCAGTTGCCCAATGAGCGATGTTACACAAGTTTCATCTCCTATGCGTATCATTGCAAAGACGGCTTGAAGCCGATTACTGAAATCCTCGTCTTTCAATGCGACAACCGCGATGGCATCAATAGCCTGCGACGTAGGAATCCTTTCTAGGATTCCAATGATTTCATAACGCCCATCTTCTCCTTGGTTACCGAGACCAGCAATGAGGTCTGGCACAGCCTTTTCGCCAAAGGTTTCTAGCGCATCAGCAGTACCCCTGATATCACATATCCCCCCAGAGTTTAATTGCTCAACAAGCAATGGTATTGAACTTGAGTCACCTCGCTTGGCCAGCGCAAAGGCGGCAGCTTCGCGTACCGATATATGGTCACTGCGAAGTGCTTCACCGAGCACCTCCACCACACGAGGATCATCGATCTTGTCCAGGAACTCAACGGCACCCATGCGTAGGTTACGATCCTCTTTCCCGGAGCCCTGAGGTAAGGGCGGATGTGTTCCTTCGTATTTGAGAACAGTGATTAGCGGCTCCATGGCAGGTGGGCCGATTTCTTTCAGTGCATTGAGAACAGCCGTGTATACCCAGTGAGTTTTGTCTCCCAATGCTGCAATCAGCGGTTCTACAGCTCGAACATCACCAATGGTGCCAAGTATATTAGCGGTGTTTTTTCTAACGTAACTATTTGGGTGATTAAGATTAGGGATGAGTTTATCGATGGCTGCTGCGCCGATCCGCTTTAATATATCATGTGCAGCCTCATGATTTTTAATAGAAACTGTATAAGCTATGAGTAGGGGCTCAACCGCTGGCGCACCGATTTCCCACAGAGCCTGCGCGGCAGCCTCGCTTACCGACTCATCTTTCTTATAGTCCAATGCCTTGATCAGTCCCTTCACGTTGCCGCTGGCTTCCATTTTCTTGATATTAGGTGGTCTAAATAGTGGCATGGCATTCTCCTCGGCCTGGTATCTATAGCCATATTGTAAAATAAGTTATTTGTTTTCAGTGACTATTGAGTAATTTGCATTTTGCCACATCCATCTCTGCTCCACCCGATTGTCTGGACCAAATCAGAAGTTTATATAAAAATTTGAGGTTGTTTTTATTTGTGTATTTGAATGTAGATTTTCAAAATATCATATTGCCTATGCGCAATATAACTATGCATCCCTCATTTCTGGCCGCTCTCAAGGCCTCTGGGTAGCTCATTTTCCGTTCAATAAATAACCTTTGCCCCTAACCGTGCATAAGTAGCGTGGATCTGAAGGATCTTGCTCTATCGCGCCTCTCAGAAAATTTATGTAAGTGTATAGTGTGTTCATATCGCCCACATAGGATGTTTTCCAGATCTTGGTGAAGAGTTCTTCCTTGGGAACCAGGGCGCCTTTCTTTTTTATCAGATATTTCAGGATCTGGATTTCTTTGGTAGATAAATGGGAAACGCCCTTGGGTGTGAAGACCCGCTGTTTCTCCTCGTCCAGAAAAATATCCCCGTATTGAAGGCAGTGCTTCTTGTCCATCGGAGAATAAAGCTCTACCCTGTTAATCAGCTTCCTGGTGCTTAGGCCCGGGCGGAGAAGGACATCAGCCTTGGCAGGCTTCTCTCGATCAGAGTAGATTAATATTGGATAACTCGGAGCTGCTCGCTTCAGAGCGGCGCAGGTCCTTGCTCCATTGGATCTCATGGAAATTGCGTTGAGAATGACGGCATGGGTAATGTTATGCTGGCTGAGAGCCTCCAGAGCCTCGGTACCGGTCATAGCAAGGCAAACTGAATACCCATGGGCAGAGAGGCGGCTTGCCAGTGAGTCTCTGGTGTTCTTTTCAATAATCAATAAGTCTCTTTTCATTTTCCCGTCGGTTTGTTCTAAATCGCTGAATAACAGTTTTGCCTAGAACTAGCTTCCCGCCCAATCAGAATCAAATGCCAGGATCGCGGACATCTGCTCGTCTGATAATCGATATGCCATATTTCTTTAATTAGGATAAATCTCCGCTGCTTGCCACACGTGTATACGCACGCTTGAAGCAACCCCAATCTTTACCCCACGAGCATTAAGCTCAATTACAAGTTCCGTTGCATTAAACAAAAAAACATAATTGATCAACCAGGGACGAATGCTTCCTCGGGAGCTCACTGCTTGACCCTTGGGTCCAGTCATGACCAAATAATAATCAGGAGGCGCTTGGGGCGTAATGTCAAGCATATATTCCAGCTTGCTGTACCATTTAATATTGACGGATTTCCCAGCCAGGTGTCCGGATCTGAAGTGACCATCTATTCCTTTTGCAGAAGCTGACTCTTCCAGCTCAATATCGAAGACCTTACTGGCGATATATTCCCCCGTATGGCCAATTGTTGCAGGTCTCTGAGTAATCTCCGAGATCTTAGTTCCAATGGAATTCATCTTGGCTATTTCGGATGCCAGTTTTTCAAGGTCATTCATGAACCTGCTCCAAGTATTTGTTTACCGATAGTGATGTCTTTATGATAATCGATTAGCAAGCCGTGATACAAAAACGACCCTGTGTTTTATATACCTTTTTTGAAAGGGAAGGAGTATTATATCGCCATATTTCATTTTGCTATATACAGGATTTTCTTTAGGGGCCATCTAGAACGTGTCGCCCCCCAGCCCAATTGACTCTTAATCACAAAACGACCTTGTTTACACTGTCCAGGGGGACAAACAGTGTCCATTGTGTCCATATTAGAGGGGAAAATCAGTCCAGAAAATCCATAATTTCCATACTATCCACCCTATTTGCACCCAAACTGCACCCGAAAATTAATAAAATCAATCTACAATGATTTGGGGGTGTCAAGAACATTGTGTTAATGGATGTAGTGGTTTGTCACAGGGGACACCTGTCTTCAAAGTGTATTGCCAGTTGATTGAGGATCCATGGCCTACTTTTTCTTTCTTTCACATTCATAGGTATTTCCTTTGTATAAATCAGCAAGAGTGTGTAGTGGGAAACACAAGTATTCCTGAAACCGATAATCGATTCACTGAAAACGTGTGGGGGCTAAAAACCTTGGTGTGTCTTCGCCGCTTCAAAATCTAGTCCAAATTTCCCTTCAAAATGGGTTTTTCTTTTTCAACCATCAAGAACCTGTTACTTAATTAAACTGTATAGTTTTGTATCTCGCCAGGGCACTGATGGTGTTACACTTATTGTGTTTCCCCTATATTATTGATTAATGGCTTGATATGCAACAACCGAAATCAAAGAGACTATCATGGTAAAAAAAGACAATTTATTGTTTGTATTTCTCTTATTTAGATTGTTTACGAAATTGGAAGAGGTCCCTTCCTGCCTCCAAAAAAATAACTTTTTATGTATCGATGTCCCGAATTTTTTCCAATACTAAATTTAGCGGGGTCCCCTTTTTACTGGGGAAAAATCACGAGAATGTGTTTATGGCGGTTGGAGAAGCTACCTATAGCCAAGTCTACACTATAAATATACTCACTGGCGAAAGCTTTTTCCTTACTCCAGGAACCCCGCCTGCGGGTTATTTATAAGTTAGGTTGGGATGAGAATAAATATGCGCGTAACTTATATAAACTGCGGGAAGGTCGTTCAATATTTTTTGGCACTGATCACAATTGGTTAAATACAACCAGACCAAACTGCCATAACCCCTAGCTTCCAAAGTTATTTATCGCTGAAGTTTGGTCAAATAAACAAGTATATAATCTATTGAACTAAAACAAGAATATAAAATTTGAGGTGAAAAATGAATACCAAATCGAAAAAAACAATTTTCTTCATGCTTCTTCTAATTTTATTAAGCGCATGTTCAATTATAGGCGGGACAGATCAGAACAATGAGCTTGATTTATTGACTGACCAGGTCGATGCACTTTCCACCCAGAATGCGATATTGATGCAGAACCAGAATGATCAGGCCGCGCCACAGAACACTGCATCGCAGAATATGGCGAGTAACTCTACTGAAACACCCACTGCCTTTGTCATTCCAACTGCCACGCCAGAGAGTCTGCCGGGGGATCCTGTGATGGCAGGAGTGCCTATCATCTATGATGGCTGGTCAATGATGCTAAGCAAGAATATTACAACATCAAATTTTAATGATTATGGACCTACAATAGCTATTGAAATTATTGTACGAAATTTGGAAGAAGATAATCGGATATTCCGATTTTCAAATTCGAGCATAACAATGAAAGACAATCTAGGAAACGAATTCCCCGCTCATGATGGGTATCGAGGTAGCTGCGAACCATATTATTACGGTGTGAAAAATATAACAATTAGTGGGAATGGGGATATTGATATTTCATCTAGAAATTATGGGGGTTGTGAGGGAAATGACGGCATCCAAAAATTTATTGGCCCCATACCGCTAAAAGCAGGCCATTTAATTGTTCGCTTTGAAAATTTCGGTCCGTTTAGCGGGGTTGATGTAATCATTGATTTGTAAAGTCTGACAATTTACAAAATGAAAAATAAAAAGTTTGTGAAAGTTGAATGTGAAAATTGTGGCGCTTCACTCTCCCTCACTGATCGGCGGGGAGAATATCGCTGCAAATTTTGCGGGTCTCTTTTCATGAACGACGAAGAAAAACTCAACGACAGATGGATTAAAACTCCTCCACTTGAGCCTGAGCCGGAGCCACTAAATTTCGAACCTCCAGTCTTTATTCAGGATACTTCACCTATCACTGATATTCCTTCAAGCTCATTTTCTGTCAAAAAAGGAAACAAAACCGCAATTGCTATTACGTTGTCCCTAATCTCCATCTGTCTGACCATTGCTGTTTGCAGCGGATTGTCCAATATATCCTCATCGTCGGTGGGTGTGTTTTCTGAGAGTGTTGAACCCACCGATCAGGAAGCAACACCTGTGATGCTCTCCTCACTACCAACAAACCCGGTGCTTGCAGGCCAAGCGGTAGCTTATCAGGGGTGGGAATTATTGCTTGATCACGGCATCTCAACGCAACGCAACCTGATAACCATATCCTTGTCATTAACCAATTGGACCGGGGCAGATGCGAATTTTCGTTATATTCCCAATGACATTAAATTGATGGATGATGTAGGGAACGAATACCCAATTTCGACCGATTCTTGTGACGCAGACTTGCTGTTTTTCCAAAAAGAGATATCTGTTGATGCGAGAAATACAACTGAGATAGAATCTTCTTCAAGTTGGTGTCGACACGATGGTGCACTGCCTATTTTTTCAGGCACAATTGCATCCAATGCCAGTAAATTGTATGTCGTCTTCAGTAATTTTGGTCCATTCACTAATTTGATTTGTGAGGTGGATTTATAGATAAATCTGTAACTTGATTTAAAAGGCTCATCTTAATTTTATTGATTCGTGACTTTGACTTTTGGGGTCACTTTCCAAACAGGCAAAACAGCTAGGGTTCTGTTACTTAACTAGAAGGTTACTAATGCATAAAATGCTATTGCGTAAATTTAATTCCTAATTTCCTTAGAAGGAGCATCAAAAAATGAAAACTAAATTTGTCATTGTTGTATTGTTAATAGGTATTCTGTTTACAGCTTGTTCCGCTTCCAGTCAGATTGTCGGCAAATGGGCTAGCGAGGATGGGATTGAGTATGAATTTTTCAAAGATGGAACTATGACGATCAATACTTTTGGTATTGTCGCTTCTGGTTCTTATGAATTCATTGATAAAGATACTATAAAAATGAGGTTGGATGGTCTTTGGGGAATTGGCGGAGCCACTATCTGTGACGTAAAGGTTTCTGGGAAGGAATTATCATTAACCATAGCCGGACAGATGTTCACTTTAGAAAAAGTCAAATGATTTAATCCACTTATGCCAAGGAGATTTATTTCTTCTTGGCAATTCTAATAAAGAGGGTAAATAGAGTGGCTGGGCTGTTTTTATAAGTTACCGAAATTCTTCAGGGGGTAGAGTATGATCTTAAAGCGAAAAACCCTGGTGTTTTTGACCTGATTTCTATCGACAGCGAATTAACTGCATCCAAATCGCACTGGAAAGAGCCCCGATATTTGGGGCTCTTAATCAGTCTTCTATTATGTCTCTACTGAGCTGGCATCTCCTCTTGCGTTGACACTCTGATTGCTTCTCCGGTTTCACCATCTTCAGCTTCTTCCTGCAGGATCACTGCTGCCAGCTCCTGCAGCGCTTTTACATCTTCTTCTGGCACATGGCTCGCCTGCCAGAATTTTTCAAGAAGTTCTGACGGTGTCAGATCTCCTACCGACTGGTCCTGGGGAAGGCGCATGCGCTCATCCATCTGTGGTCGTTTCACAAAATGGAATTCAAAAGCATCTGAAGCATACTCCTGGATCGTCCTATCATCTATTAGGGGAGCCCAGGCCCGGGGGTATTCCAGAACCAGGCGGACAACAGCGTCTTCCATCGCCCCTGAAGCTGGCAAAGAGCCGATAACCTGATCGGTGATATCTTCCTGGGTTTCCAGCTTTAGATAATAGTCATGAAAGGGCCTGATCCCGGACAACTTACTCCACTTTACGTCCGTTTGTCCTTTGTCCACATCGGCGATGATGAAGAACTTATCATCCTCCTCTTCCTCAAAGTCTATCTTTTCCCAATGCACCGTAATTAAAATAGTTGGTTATTGATGATAAAATCATTAAAAAACCGCGCTGTTACTACATCGATTTCGATCACTGTCCCTTTTCATGGCGCAAGTTATCTTCAATTTTTTCTTTGTCTTGGGACAAAGTGAATATATATGAGAAGACCTTGTTTGCTTCTTCTAGTTCTAGTAGCTATATTATTTCTGTCTTCTTGCACGCCTGAAGACATCGCGCTAATTAAAACTGAAATTGGCATAATTTTACCTACACTGAAATATGAAGCCTCAACAATAATACCCGAGGTTGCTAGTTTGGCAAAAACCGAGATCAGTTTTATGAAGGGCACAGCTGAAGCAGCGTCTGCAACTGAAGCAGCGAAATCTAATCCTACAACAACAAACGAAGAAGAAAATAATTTCATATCAATTTTTAATGCTCCATACGCTGTGTGTGTTGGAAAATCAACCCATTTATCATCACTGCCAACTGGTAGTGATGCCATTTTAAAAAAGGGGTATGGTAAATCTGATTACACCTGTGACCCAGACAGCGGCACATTAAACACGAGCATTCTTCTTTTCGGAGGAAAAGAAGGAAATATATTCACAGATCCGAGTTACGAATCGGAAATAGAGAATGGGATTGAATTCGATTTCACTCCATCTTTTACAGGAAATATTAGGGTTGAGGTTGAGATAGTAGTTAATGCAAAGGCTGGAGCGGCAGCTGGTTCAGCTACCATAATCCCAGAATTCCGGGATGTTGTTCTAGAGTTTTTGCTACCGACTCAAATAGGAGCATTTATTGAGGTGTCCGAGGCTCTTATCGCTGAGACCTTCGCCTCAATAAAATCAGACGCATATGTCTATATTGATGACGCCGATACAAGGGCCGAGTCAGTTGCTACAGTCGGAGAACATGGCCTCGGGGCTTCTTTTCCGTTACCCCTAACACTACACTCGCAAGAAGCTACTTTCAGAGGTGAGAAAATATTACTCACCATCACACACCCACTTTCCTCTGGTATTAGTGACAAGACAACAAAAGGACGGTATTTATAATCCGATCCGACATCGGTATAAGATTTTAGGATAGACAACCCAACAGGGGGGTATACCCCAAATTCCGGGACGAAATAAGAGCCGTATTCACTTAATTGATCCGGAGACGGGTTGATTTGTAACAAATAAATCACAAAGGGATCTGGCTCGACCCGATAACATACCGACTCACCCGGTTGTATCAGCTCATTAACCACTTCGTTTACCTTAAAATCATTCCCATATCCATCGCAACTTGAGGGCCAATACTCGATGGTTGGACTTGGTAATGGTGGTTTATCTTCAGAATCTTCTGCAGGGGTAACAGAATTGTTTTGTGAAACAGGAGATCCATAGGAAAAACACCAGGAAGAAAGGAATACTGCGAGAGGATTACCTTGAATGAAACAATACTTGCCCGGCAAAAGCGATGAGGATGGCATCAATTCATATAGATCTTCGCCAAGGGGCTTTGTAGTGAAATCCAGGTGCTCTTGCTCTTCAACAGATAGCAAGGTGAGGTAATCAAACACCACTTCAGGGTTCCATAATAAAATCGATGGTCTTGAAGTGTTTACAATCGGAATATCCTCCAATTGGTAGTCATACACCCGTCCCGAGATCTCTTTTTCCGGTAACTCAATATATGTTCCGTCATCAATGTAGAAGTAGCCATAGTAGGGTGGCGTATCTCCGATGGAGACTATGTCATTACTCTTAGAAAACATGTTTGTAAGAGAGCAAGAAAGGAGCACCACCATAAAAGTGACGACAACGAGCAAAGAATTGGATCTTTTATTATTCGACATCATTACTCCCTTGGATATTTC
>Ga0255364_10210_pt1 | contig 14211 bp, 10 predicted proteins | sample ANMaggSSYBR01G12_FD_182087 | JGI IMG/M metagenome (GOLD analysis project Ga0255364, IMG submission 182087) | Sediment cell enrichment communities from methane seep in Santa Monica Basin, California, United Staets - ANME aggregate JGI... | ecosystem: Environmental > Aquatic > Marine > Cold seeps >...
CATGGATTCTGGCATCAAACCGGTATATTCATAATTGTGGGATTGGATAGCGCGGATAATACCCTCACCAACATCTTCCTCTCTCAGGATATCTGCCAGCAGGACAGTATGCTGCTCAGGAGTATCTTTTGTCTTTTCATAATCCGCGTCATGCAGGAGTCCTACGATTTCCCAGGTCTCTGGATCACCGTCTAATTCCAACGCCAAACCCTTCATGGCTGCGGCTACTCCGTAATGGTGTTTTCGCAGGTTCTTATTGGAAATGTTTTCCTTCAATATCTCTAACGCCCGTTCTTTTGTGATCATTTAACCCATCCTTGAATTCAGCTAGAAAAGACAACTTATGGGACCAGATAACCCCGGTACTACACTGCAAACCCCCGAGGTCGGGTAGACCTCGGAGGTTAAGGGGACCTCGGAGGTTGAGGGGACCTCGGAGGTTGGGTCTTATTTCTTAACCAAGCGCCGCCAGCCACTCTAAATTTCCCTTCTTTAATAACGTTCTGGAATACTTAATCCCGTCTGCATCCAGGTAAACCAGGAAATCCTCCAGGCAGCGCTGGAGCGCAGCTTTCATTTCCTGATCAGGCTTCACGCCATCTTCCCACCACCAATTCCTGATAGTGAAAATCCGGGTTTTTTTATCGAATTCAGGATCAATCCGGGCGCAGAGATTGTCGCCATAAAGTACCGGCAGCACATAATAACCATACTTGCGCTTCTTTTTTGGTGTGTACACTTCCCACCTGTAATCAAAATCAAAGATTCGACTCAGTGTTTTCCGATCCCAAAGCAAATTATCCAGGGGCGCGATCAGGGCAGCTTCCCGGACTGGATTACCCTTTTGGACCTTGTTCAGCAAGGTTTTTTCCTCACTGCGGAGGAAAAATACTTGACCAGGCAGCTCCTGGATTTCTATTGCTAACAAAGCCCCATCTTCTACCAACTGATTGATTATTTGCCTCCGTTGGGGGCTTTTCACGCCCTGAATGCCGCTCCAGTGAACACCCGCATTGGGATGAGCAAGGCCCAGGGATCTGATCCGCCGCAGCATGTGCCAGGTTTGATATTCTTCCTGACTCTGGTTAGGGTCGGGTGTTTCCAACAGATCCTGGGGTAATAAATTCTCAATCAAATCAAAATAGCGTCGATTGGCCACCCGGTGATGCACTCCCAGCTGCCCCATTTTATATAAGCCTTCCAGGGATGCCCGGGAGACTCGGGTTGGGCCCCAGGCCCAATCTGTTTTTTCATCATGCTTGAAATCTAGCGAGGATTGGGGTCCAGCGCGCTTAATTTGATCCAGCACCACAGGCGCCAGGCTCATCACAACTTCGGAAGGCACACCAAAAATATCCTGCATCCGGGCGCGGTGCCGGGCAAAATAAGGCCAATCTTCCACCAGGCTGAGGGACGCCATTTTATCCCAATTGTCCACCAGGATGCGGTCCTTGTATAGCAGCTCATCCAGCATCCGGGGGCGGAAATCCCGCACCCGGGACTGGAGCACCAGGTCCGGATTACGGCCGACCACGTTAATGGGGTCAAATTGGATCGATCGCACCCAGGACATGAATTTATTAACACCAGCTTTTCCTTTAAGAGCACGAGGAGGATAAAGCCCCTGGCAAGCCAAAATCAACCGCCGGGCGGTTTGCTTATCCATGGTGAGGCTAGCAGTAATTTGGGACATACAAAACAAACCCTGGTAAATAAAGAACACTCCAGTAAATCATTGTAACATTATCCAGAAATGATCCCTTTCCTGGTGCTGTTCGGACATCAACAATGCAAATATCCGGGTTCGGGTTCAAATCAAATAGCAGTGAAAATTTTGAAGTGGGAAAAACTACGGCGTGCGAGCTATTCTGCCCGCACGCCATATCTAAGGAGGAGAGAAACAGGAGGAGAAATACCCTTTTTACTACATCCTCTAGATAAACCTGCCAAAGGGAATCTTACCTTGCTTCCTTATAATAGACCTCGGAGGTCTTAAAGATCTCCGAGGTCTCCTCAACTATTGCATTTTAATATTTCTGAGTTAAGACCTCAGAGATCTGTTTCCATTCTGTTACAATGAGAATCAATTGAACCTGGAAAGGAAACAAATGAGAATAACCACCTGGAATGTTAACGGCGTGCGGGCTGCCCTTAAAAACGGAGTTGACAACTGGATTAAGTCTACGGAGCCGGATGTGCTCTGCCTGCAGGAAATAAGAGCCCGGCCAGACCAACTTACCGCTGCCCAGAAAGAGTCCCTAGAGGGAAATAATCCGGTCTGGAATCCTGCTGAGCGGCCCGGATACAGCGGCGTAGCTACCTTCAGCCATTTCCCACCGCTCGAAAACCAAAAAGGACTGGGAATCCCCCGTTTTGACGTAGAAGGGCGAACAATTCAAACCCTTTTTCCGGGATTCAGGATTTTCAACCTATACGTGCCGAACGGCAAACGGGATCTGAGCCGGGTGGAATATAAACTTGGTTTTTATCAGGAGCTGCTGGAAATCTGCGACGGGCTGCATCAAAATGGAGAAAAAGTCATTCTCTGCGGCGACTTTAATACCTGCCACCAGCCGATTGACCTGGCTAACCCGGATGCCAATTCAAGTTCGACCGGTTTCCTTCCGGAGGAACGGGCCTGGATAGATATCTACCTGGAACATGGCTTCCGGGATATTTACCGGGACCTCTACCCTGACCGGGAACAGTATACCTGGTGGACCTATCGATTTCAGGCCCGGCAACGGAATATCGGCTGGCGGCTGGATTATTTCCTAATCTCTGAAGGGCTGGTGGAGCAGGTTGAAGATGTCATTATCCATGATGATGTGCTTGGATCAGATCACTGTCCCGTTAGCCTGTTAATTGACCTGAAGTGATGTAACTTCATCAAGATTTTTAAGGGTTCAACCCGGCCCATACTTGCCCTTTAGGGTATAATTTTTTTATCAAAAGATATGCTCTGGAGGCTGAATGGGCAATTCTCAAACGAAGATCAGAGTATTAATCGCCAAGGCTGGATTGGACGGGCATGACCGGGGCGCCAAAGTCGTTGCCCGGGCTCTCCGCGATGCCGGGATGGAAGTGATTTATACCGGCTTACGCCAAACTCCGGAAATGATTACTGAAGCGGCGCTTCAGGAGGATGTGCAGGTTGTGGGTCTTTCCATCCTTTCCGGGGCCCACATGACCCTGGTGCCCAAAGTCATCAAGATGCTGCAAAAACAGGGCTTGACCGACGTGAAATTGTTCTTGGGCGGCATCATCCCAGATGAGGACAAATCAGAGTTAACCAAGCTTGGAGTCGATGGTATCTTTGGACCGGGCACATCCACTCAATTAATCATAAAAGACATACGCAAAGCATGCCAGTGACCCGAACGCAAGCTGTCCTGAATGGGGAGCGCCTTGCTCTGACCCGCACCCTCTCTCAAGTAGAAAACAACACCCCCGAAGGAAATCAAATCCTGGAGGAACTCTTCCCTCATACCGGGAACGCGCATTTAATCGGAGTAACCGGCGCACCTGGAACGGGAAAATCAACCTTGGTTAACCAGCTGGCATTCGACTACCGCCATCCTCCAGAAGGGACCAAACTCCCTACAGTGGCTATAGTAGCCATTGACCCTTCCAGCCCCTTCAGCGGAGGTGCATTGCTGGGAGACCGGGTAAGAATGCAGGATTTAGCAGGAGATCCCGGAGTATTTGTGAGATCCATGGCTTCCCGCGGATCACTGGGAGGATTGGCCTCCACAACTGCCGGGTTGGTCCAGGTATTTGATGCGGCAGGTTTTGATATCATCTTGATCGAAACAGTAGGCGCCGGACAGGCAGAGGTGGAAATTGCCAGCCTGGCACACACCACAATTGTCGTGGAAGCTCCTGGGCTGGGGGATGAAATCCAAACCTTCAAAGCCGGCATCCTCGAGATCGCCGATATCCTGGTGGTCAATAAAGCTGACAAACCCGGCGCTGATAATGCTCTCCGCGCTTTGAGGAATATGCTTTCTCTTACCCAACCTGAAAAAAATGTCGTCATGCATCATGGGAAAATGATGTCTACTGAAGAAGCGCCAGCAGGAGACGCTGAGCCAGATCAGGAATGGGTTCCACCCGTTCTGCCTACCACTGCCACAACTGGTGACGGCGTGGCTGAATTAATTGAACAAATTGCTGCTCATCAGCAGCATCTGAAAACCAGCGGAGGATGGATTCTCCGGGAGCAAGCCAGGTTAAAAAATGAAGTAGGGAATCTGCTGCAAGAAGCCCTGCATCAACGCTGGAACTCTTCTATTCCACCTGCGGATTATGAAAAGGTACTGGACCAGGTTGTCAGCCGGCAGATTTCACCCCGCCGGGCAGTAGATAAGTTAATTAAAGGAGCAGGATTATGATTATTGGAGATCAAATTCGGCTGCGGGGAATCGAAAGAGAAGACCTGCCTTCATTTGTAAAATGGCTAAACGATCCCGAAGTCAGGCAAGGTCTGTCGCTAATCATGCCCCTGTCTCTGGCAGAGGAAGAAGATTGGTTTGCCAATGTATTAAAACAATCCCCCTTTGAGCGGCCGCTGGCAATTGAAATCCAGCCTGATCCTCAAAAAGAGGGTTGGGTATTTGTAGGCAACTGCGGATTCATAGGCATCGACTGGCAAAATCGCCTGGCCGAAATTGGAATTCACATCGGTGAAAAAGAATACTGGAACCAGGGTTATGGAACAAAAGTTATGCGTCTGATGCTCAAACATGGTTTTGAGCATCTAAATCTGCACCGCCTCTGGCTGAGGGTATTTAAAAACAATCTGCGGGCAATCCGGTCCTATGAAAAAGCCGGATTTACCCTGGAAGGAAAATTCCGAGAAGCACAATATTTTGAAGGAAAATACGTGGATGTTATGATTATGAGTATGCTGCATTCTGAATGGCAAGATCAATAAGATAAAGGATCCCATATGACCAATGAAATTACTTCAAACGCAGGTATGTACGGTGAGATCAAACTTTTTGCCGGTACCGCAATCCCCCATGTTGCCGAAGGAATCTCCAAATATTTAAACATCCCCATCAGCGGAAGAGACATTATTGATTTTCCCAACGAGAATATCTGGATCCGGCTTCATGAAAGTGTCCGGGGGCAGGATGTCTACTTGATTCAAAATACTTCAAGGCCGGTTCATCGCAATTTGATGGAGCTGCTGATCATGCTGCAAACCCTGAGGCTGGATTCAGCCGGTAGAGTGACCGCAGTAATACCCCATCTGAGCTATACCAGATCGGATAAAAAAGACAAGCCCCGGGTTCCGATCACTGCCCGATTGATCGCAGATATGATTGAAATTGCTGGCGCTGACCGCTACATGACCATGGATATGCATGCTGGCCAAATCCAGGGGTTTTTCTCCATTCCCGGAGATGTGCTGACTGCCTATCATATACTGAAAGATCACCTGAGGAAATTCCTGCCAAAAATGAAGAATCCTGTAGTTCTTACTGTTGATCTTGGTTTTGCAAAAAAGGGTCGCAACCTGGCAGCCGAATTGGATATTCCGATCGCATTTATTGAGAAAAGAAGGCGAGCCAAAGGGAATTCGGCTGAAGCGTTATCCCTGATCGGCGCTACTGAGGGAAGAGATGTCATCATCGTCGATGATGAAGTGGATACCGGGGGATCAATGGCTGAGGCCGCTTTCCTGGCGAAGAAAAATGGAGCCAGGGGCATTTATTCTGTTTTTGTGCATCCAGTCTTTTCTAACCCGGCAATTGAAAAGCTGGCTGCGTCCCCTATCACACATCTAATCGCCACCAACACTGTCCCCATTCCCCCAGAAGGGCTTAAGACCCTTAAGAAGAACCGGATTGTGGACATCCTGGATATCTCCCCTCTGCTTGGCGAAGTTATCCGCCGGGCTCATGAAGGGCGGAGTGTGGGTGAGATGTTTGACGAGTAAATATTATGCCTGAATTACCTGAAGTTGAAACATTTCGCAGGTATCTACTGCAAGGCAATGACGGTTCGCCATCCATCCTCGGCAAAAGAATCAGGGATGCCGAATTACTCTGGGAGGGAACATTAGCTTCCCCAACACCATTAGAATTTTTTGACAGGATCAAGGGACAGTATATCTCCGGAATCGGAAGGAGAGGGAAAAACCTGCTAATCCGTCTTTCCCGAGATACGCTGATCATCCATCTCAGGATGAGCGGAGAACTTGTTGTTGAAGAACAAACTGCACCCCCAGGGAAACATTACCGGCTAATCATCAATTTTGACGATAAATACCGGATGGCATTTAATAATATCCGCAAATTCGGACGGATCTGGCTGACAGAAAATGCCCAGGAACAACTAGCCCACCTTGGTACAGAACCACTCAGCGACGATTTTACGCCGGAAAAACTCCATCAACTGCTCAGTTCTCACAGCCGACAGCTAAAATATTTTCTAATGGACCAGGAAATGATTGCTGGAATGGGAAATATTTATACTGATGAAGCGCTCCACCGCGCAAAACTTCACCCGGTGCTAAAATCAGATACATTGGATTATAAGCAAGCTCTCAAACTCTGGGAAAGTATCAGGCAGGTCCTCGAGGAAGGAATCAAAAACCAGGGGTCAAGTATTGATTGGATGTACCGAGGAGGGGATTACCAGAATTATTTATCGGTGTATAATTTAAAGGGAGAACCCTGTAAAACATGTGAAACACCGATAGAACAAATAAAAGTTGGCCAGAGAAGCACATATTTTTGCCCTTCCTGCCAACCGCCTCCAGAGTAGGAAGGAGTTCCTATGGAAACCATTTTCCTCATATTTATCGTGATTTTTTCCCTTTTGATCGGTTTTTTCCTGGGAATGTTTCTTCTTTCCCTGAATACACCACTTGCAAATAAGCTGTCAAAAAGAGAAACACCAGAGGAACCCGATCTCCCTGCTGCGGAGAAGGCTGCCCCAGAACACTCAACGCCGGTTGAAAAAATCAAAAAACCCAGTCCAAATTCCCGCCTAATCCTCAAGATCTGGAAAGAAGAGGGAACTCCACCGGTTTATGATTTGGACGGCACCTATCTGGAAAAAGAAGAACTCCCGCGAGAAATATTAAATGTCATTACCATCCACGAAGAAACGCCTCCAAAACCGACTCTCCAACCTTCAGCAGACGCTGAAGAGGCACACTTGACTTTAGAGGATGAGGACGAGGCGGATTCCGAAATAAAAATACTGAGTGTCATTGATGAGGTAAATGACATATTGCAGAAAAAACTGACCGGATCTCCCTTAGCAGGAAAAGGGATACACCTCATGGAGAACCACAATAAAGAAATCCGATTCTGGGTTGGATTAAGTTCTTATGATGATGTGGACGAGATTCCGGATCCTGAAATCCGCCAGCTCATTGACGCAGCAGTAAAAGAATGGGAAAGAAACAAGGGGTAAATTATTCTCCCCGGGCTAATATCTCCCTGAAATCCTGGGAAATCCTGGCGATCAACTGTCGGCTCAGCTCTCCGGGCAAAAAAGCTGCCCGAGCTGCAGCTAGAACTCGTTCCTCCAACACTTTAATCGGCATATCAAAAACTTCTGTTACTGTTTGATATTCATGCGATAGATCAATACGGGAAATACTTGGGTCATCAGTATTTATGGTGACATTTAAGCCTTCTCTGAACATCTGCTTGATAGGATGTTCACTGAGTTTATCTACGGCACCGGAATGAAAATTGCTCGTAACACAGACTTCAAAGACAGTCCCCCGTTCCCGGGCCAGCGCTACAACACTGGGATCTTCCAAAACCCGGATTCCATGACCGATCCTCTCCGCACCCAAATCTTCGATTGCCTGGCGAACATTCTCGGCTCCACTCCATTCCCCGGCGTGAATTGTGACCCGTAAACCCTGCTTTTGAGCAATAGAAAATAATTCCTGAAAGGGTTCAGCTGAAAATTCAGCTTCATTTCCTGCCAGGTCCACTCCAACTACTCCCTGGTCTTTTCTATCCAGGGCAATTTCAAGCACTTTCTTGGCTTGGGCAATACTTTCATGGCGATTTATGCTGACAATTAACCGGACCAGGATTCCGTATTGAGCCGAAGCTTCCCGGACGCTTTCAATCACCCAATCGACCACCTGCGCCATTGGGAAACCTTCCGCCCGGCTGAGCGCGACCGGGGTAAACCGGAGCTCAAGGTAACGGACATTATCCAGGGCAGCATCTTCAACTGCTTCCCTGGTAAGCCGTTGAATGATTTCCGGGGATTTATAGAATAAACGCAGAGTTCCGAACTTGGCTAGAAAATTTTCGAAAGTATAGGGCTCCTGAGGATCTACCTGGACCAAGGGCCGTAAATATCCAGTGTTTTTTACATCCAAATCATGAGCCCGGACGATTTCCATCATGGTTGGAACGCGTAAAGATCCCTCCAGGTGGCGGTGCAACTCCACTTTGGGCAGTTTTTTATAAAAATCAACTGCTTTCGGAACCGGGGTATCCGTCATTAAGTTTTTACCTTGAATACAAAAAACGCGTTCATTAATTGTACCTGATAAATAATCCATCCAAAGAAAAACCGGACGTCCTTGAGTAAAAGGCGTCCGGTTAATATTTGATACAAAGGGATGTTAAAAATATCCTAGGCGACTTTTGGGCCGGAGGACCCCTCCTCCACAGCAGCTTGGACCTGGTTAATGTTCCGGGGCTGGAAGGTAAACATGCGGTTTACAACACCCATCCGCATATCTTCCATCAAACGCTGGAACATTTCAAACCCCTTGGTTTTGTACTGCACCAGCGGATCTCTCTGGGCATAAGCTTCCAGGCCAATAGCTACCCGGAGAGCCTCCATTTCTGTCAAATATTCCACCCAAAGCTCCGAAATTACCCGCAGGAACAATTCCCGATAGATATTTGTCACTGTATAGAGTCCCAATTCATCCTGTACAAGGGTTCTTATATCTCCTGGCAGCATGTCCATTTTTTTCCCGGCGTGTTTTTGGAAGGAATCTTCTCCCAGCTTCTCCTGGATTACAATTCTCAGATCCTCTTCAAGGGAAGAAAGCTGGATTTCTTTCAGACGTTCCATCTCATTTTTACCCCAGGCATACTGGATCATCAGTTGGGCTTTTTCCAAATGAGCCAGGATATCCTCTCTTGCTTCTTCCTGATCCAATTGGAGCAGTAAATCAGCGGCGTAGAACGAATATCTTAACCGCTGGGTTCTGAGCCATATCCGTTTATGGCTCTTTTTATCAAATACCGCCTGGCGTCCTTCAGCCATCAACCCCAACAACTGGACCAAATCGGATCCAGTCAGCTCTTCCCCCTGTATTTCCTTTAATCCAGCATCAATGCTTTTGTTTATCCTGGCTTCCTCAGGATTATTGAAATACAATTCCAGGCGCTCCTGGAATTGTTCTTGAACTTTTTCAACTAACAGGTCACCAATGGACAGCCAATCCAGGTCTGAAACGTCTATCTCATCACCGTTCAGAGGAGTACCTAGCACTCGTTCTACTGCACCAATCAACCTCTTGAATTCCAGCTCTCTGAGCCCTGATTCAACCTGGTAGTTTAATTCATCCTGGAGATCATCACTGGCTCCTTCCGCGAGTTCCTTGATTTGAACAGGAGTTAATTCAAATCGAATCCTAACTAAATCCCGAAGTTCATTGAAGATAGTTTGCGGATTTCGTGCCTCTTCACTGCCGTAGGATAACCCCTCCAGGAAAGTATTGAGGGTTTCCAGCCTCATCTCAACCTGATCCTCGTACTGGATCTGACGATCCTCCAAGATCCTGTCCACTGCCTGCAAGATGTGGGTTTCTTCGGCTTCCAGAACCTGTTTTCCAGTTTCCAGAAGGATTGGGCGAATCTGATCCTTGGTTAAGGATGCGCTTTTTCTCTGAATATCATTCAAGATTAACTGCATCGAATAAGAGGGAATCTTTCCATCCTGAAATGTTAAAGTAGGTTGAGTCTGTGTCAGCCATCCCAGCAAACGCCAGCCCTGGCCTGAATCCCCTCCGTATTCATTATCCCAGGAGGTGCTATCAACACGGAGCTGTACTTCAGTCTGGAGCATTTCCAGGATATCTTCACCAAGATCCCGTTTGGTAAAAATTCTTTCCCGCTGCTGATAGATCTTTTCACGCTGGGTGTTAAGCACATCATCATATTCCAGCAGGTGCTTGCGGACGTCGAAGTTGGCTCCTTCAACCCGGGTTTGAGATTGTTCAACCACACGGTCAACCAACGTGTTGGCAATCGGCATGGATTCATCAACCTGGAGACGGGTCATTAAAGCTTCCATCTGCTGTCCGCCAAAACGGGCCATCAGGTCATCCTCCATGGAAAGGTAAAAACGGGAAGAACCCGGATCACCCTGGCGCGCTGCCCGTCCCCGGAGCTGGTTGTCAATCCGCCTGGCTTCATGCCGCTCAGAACCAACCACATGCAAACCGCCCAGCGCTTTCACCTGTTTTTTATCCTGCATATGCTGGAGGAAAAAATTAATCTCGGTATCATAAATGCCGAAATCCTCTTTGCTCAGCTGTTGGATGAGTTTTTCCTGTTCCGGTAAGGACAATTCATAGGAATCTTCATTTCCTGCCCGGGTTAGCACCCGAACAACATCAGTGGTTATTTCCTCCGCCAGTTCTCCGCCCAATTTAATATCCACACCACGGCCGGCCATACTGGTGGCAATCATCACCGCGCCAAAAGCACCAGCGCCAGCAATGATTTGGCTTTCCTCGGTATGTTTGCGGGCGTTCAGCACATTATGAACAACGCCGCGCTTTAAAACATGGGCCAGCCGTTCAGTATCTTTATTTTCCAGTTCCAGGATATCCAGTAAAAGTTGGATATTTTCCGGATCGTTTACATTTAATGTCAGCTCAAGATCCAGGTCTTTAACAAGTTTCCTTAAATTCCCCAGTTTCAACTCTTTAAAGGGTGCGTTTAGGGATTGGAGTTCAGGAATTCTCCTTCCATCCGGAAAGCGGTCGTTTTTCCTCATCCAGGTTTCCCGGATCATGAGTATATATGCCAGGGTTCGGATGGAGGGGCCATCCAGGCGGTTGGAAAGCTGCTCGGAATTCTCAACTGAAGTTGTCCCAACCAGCATAGGCCGACCTATGATATGGAAAGTCAGGATTTCCTCTGCGATTGCCCGCAGTTTGGCTTCCTCACTGAGGTAAATCAAATCAGAGTAGTCTTTTCTTTTCCAGTAAAGGTGCTTTTGTTCCTGGTCCTCTTTATCCGCATAAAAAGTGTATTCAAAACCCGAATCCGGTTCTTTGGCTTTTAGCGTGACCAGCGAAGTGTCTTCCAACGCCGAAATATAATCCAGGTTGGTTGGAATAGGGATGGGATCCAGTCCGTAAATCTCGTTAAATTCCTCAGATTCCGTTACCGCGGTACCCGTCATGCCGGATAATTTTTCATACATCCGGAAATAATTCTGAATTGTGACCGTCGCGTAGGTGACATTTTCTCCCTGGACTTTGACATTCTCTTTGGCTTCAATCGCTTGATGAAGTCCGTCAGACCAACGCCTTCCAGGCATTAAACGCCCGGTGAAATCATCAACAATTACCACTTTACCAGCTTGGACAAGGTAGGCTTTGTTCTTCTTGAAAATAAATTCAGCTCTAAGAGCCTGCTCCAGATAACCCAACAACTTCGCCTGTTCCTGGGTGATATCCTCGGGGCGATCCGGGTCTCCCAGTGGTTGGCCCAGCAGTTCTTCAACGTGCATCTCACCCAGCGGAGTAAGGGTAATATTCCTGTCCCGAATACTGATCTCGTAATCTTCCGCTTTTAGCTTTTTCACAACAGTGGCCATTCTCCGATACCATTCCGGATCATCATGTGAAGGCCCGGAAATGATCAATGGTGTCCGGGCTTCATCAATCAGGACATTATCAACCTCATCAATGATCGCATAATGATGACCACGCTGAACCCGGTCTTCCAGGCGCATGGCCATATTGTCCCGGAGATAATCAAAACCAAATTCATTATTGGTCCCGTAAAGAATGTCTGCCTGATAGGCTTTTTCCCTCAAGACCATATCTAACTGATTACGGTCCTCCTGGGGTGATTTATTCTCCAGGTTAACCAAAAACGCCTTTTTCCCGTGTTCAGTCCGGGCTGCCATTTGCAGCACTCCTACATTCAATCCCAGGTAGTTGAAAATGGGAGCCATCCAGCGGGCATCTCGCCGCGCCAGATAGTCATTCACCGTGATCAGGTGGACTCCCCTCCCCACAGACAGCCCATCAACAGGAATAAATTTCCAGTTCTCAGGGTCTTCTCCCCAGGTTGCCCGGGCTTTCTTGATCCAGGCCAGGGAAAGTTCGAGTCCATTCAGGTAAAGCGGCAGGGTTGCGCCAAGAGTCTTTCCTTCACCGGTTCTCATTTCCGCGACAAAACAGCGGTGCATGGCAATTCCCCCGATCATCTGGACATCATAATGGCGTTGTCCAATGGTCCTTTTACTGGCTTCCCGAACAGTAGCAAACACCTCGGGAAGAATATCTTCAAGGGTTTCACCTTTCGCCAACCTTAAACGGAAAAGATCCGTTTTCGATTGTAATTCTCCCTCACTTAACCCTTCATAGAGGTTTTCCAGGTCATTAATTCCTATAATTTCTTCTGAAAAACCGTCAATTATCTTTTTATGGGGGTCACCCCCTACTAAACGGACTATTTTTTCAAGCATGGATTCACCTAAATTTTTTCTAAAACATCAGCTATCTCTGATGTTAATAATTCTACTTTTACTGGAGCGATTATAGCATACGGGTATAAATTTCATCTAAGAACAGCGCTGGTTGAATTACTCTTCCAAACAGCATTCTGAACCGTGTATTACGAGTGATGTTATAATTTTGTTTTGTGAGAACAGAACCCTCTTCCCCTGATTCCCTTTCAGCAAACCGACAAATAGCACGCGCTGCCGGAGTGATTACATTGGCTTTTGTGATCAGCAACCTTTCCGGCCTGGTCCGTCAAATCCTGGTCGCAGATGCCTTTGGCACCTCTTCCGTTATGGAAGCATTTACTGCCGCCAACAGGATTTCAGAAACCCTCTTTAATCTGGTAGCCGGGGGTGCACTAGGATCCGCATTTATCCCCACCTTCACCAGCCTGCTGGCAAAGGAAAAACGCGAGCAAGCCTGGCGCTTAGCCTCCTCAATCACCAACCTGGTCCTCATCATACTCACCCTGACAGCGGCATTGGCAGCAATTTTTGCCCCGCAGTTAGTGCGGTATATCCTGGCACCGGGTTTTGCGGCAGATCCCGCCAAAGAAGCGCTCGCTATTTCACTCGTCCGTCTGATGCTTCCCTCAGCTGTCTTGTTTGGAATCAGCGGATTGGTTATGGGAATCTTAAATTCCCACCAGAAATTTTTTATTCCTGCCTTAACTCCCTCAATGTACCAGATCGGTATGATCTTTGGAGTAACTGTTCTTACTCCAAGAATGGGCATTCATGGCCTGGCCTGGGGGGTGATCATCGGTGCCGCGCTGCATTTGATCCTGCAGCTCCCCCTGCTATTTAAGCAGGGCGGGAATTACAATTTTTCTCTGGGTCTGAAATCTCCCAATGTGCGGGAGGTTGCCCGGTTGATGGGTCCCCGTCTGTTGGGTGTCGCCGTGGTTCAGCTGAATTTCTGGATCAATGTCCGGCTGGCCTCTCTCCAGCCCGAAGGAAGTGTAACAGCCATTCAAATTGCTTTTGGGCTGATGCTGATGCCCCTGGCAGCGATTGCCCAATCAATTGCCACTGCTGCCCTGCCTACTTTTTCAATCCAGGTTGCCCAAAACAAATTGCAGGATATGCGCGGCTCCCTTTCTGCGACCTTGAGGGGTATTTTGCTGCTATCCATTCCTGCCAGCCTGGGATTGATCCTGCTCCGAAAACCCATTATTACTCTGCTCCTCCAGCGGGGTGAATTTACCGCTCGTTCCACAGAACTGGTTGCCTGGGCACTGCTCTGGTATGCAGCGGGCCTGGTAGGTCATGCCATGGTGGAAATCCTTGCCAGGGCGTTTTATGCCCTGCACGATACCAAAACACCAGTGTTTATCGGCATCGCAGCCATGTCCCTGAATGTACTGTTCAGCTTCCTATTTTCAGCCGCCTTCAGCCGGCAGGGCTGGATGCCGCACGGCGGGCTGGCGCTGGCAAATACACTGGCAACCAGCC
>Ga0255364_10211_pt1 | contig 14190 bp, 11 predicted proteins | sample ANMaggSSYBR01G12_FD_182087 | JGI IMG/M metagenome (GOLD analysis project Ga0255364, IMG submission 182087) | Sediment cell enrichment communities from methane seep in Santa Monica Basin, California, United Staets - ANME aggregate JGI... | ecosystem: Environmental > Aquatic > Marine > Cold seeps >...
AATTATATCCTATACAAATTACAAACTAATGGATAAGCTCGGCTGGAGCCGGTTTCCAGTATTCGGTTTCTACTTAATGATATGTAAAAAAGGTTTAAAGTTTAAGGTTGAATGTTTAACGTTTAAGCCTTAAACATGTAAACTTTCAACATTTTCCCTCAGTCCCTATTTCTCCCAGTCTCCCCGTCACCAGTCCTGCGACCGAAGGTCCCTGTTCCACAGTCACCCCGTCAGTCTTTAGATGGGACCTATCCCCTTGCCCCTTTCCTTCAGGAAAGGGGAAGGGGTCCCTTTCTCCTCGTCACTAAGTCTCCCAGTCAGCGTTTTAATAGGCAGTCCCATCGATAAAACTAACCAGTCTTTATCTTGATTGACAGGTAAGCCTGTCCTATAATTCTCCTCATAATCTAGCGGCGCACTTATAAGTACAAAGGAATCGATCATGGATGTAAAAATCAAGGAAATATCCAAGCCAAAGGACCTGCGGGCATTCATCCGTTTTCCACATACTCTCCGCCAGGGAGATTCATCCTGGGTGCCAGCCCTGGATTTCGATGAGATGAATACCCTGCGTAAGGACAAGAATCCCGCTTTTGAGCACTGCCAGGCGCGGTATTTTCTCGCTATGGCAGAGGGGCGGATTGTCGGTCGAGTGGCGGCGATCAATAACCACCTGCACAGTGAAAAATGGGATCAGCCTTATTTGCGGTTCGGCTGGATTGACTTTGAGGATCACCAGGAAGTGTCGGAAGCTTTATTGGGAGCCGTTGAAGACTGGGCTGAGTCCCTGGGTAAAACAGCAGTGCACGGACCGCTGGGATTTACCGACCTGGACCGGGAGGGCATGCTGGTGGAAGGATTTGACGAACTTGCTACCCTTGCCACATCTCACGACCAACCCTATTATGCCGAACACCTGGCCCGGCTGGGCTATGTGAAGGACGTTGATTGGGTGGAGGTGGAGGTTGCCGTAGAGGGAGATCTTGATGAGAGAATATCCCGGGTGGCAGAGATTTCCAGGAAAAGATACAAGTTAAGACTTCTGGAAGCAAAGAACAAAAAAGAGCTGCTCTCTTATGCTCCCGCTCTGTTTGAGGTAATTAATGAAGCTTACAGCCATCTGTACGGCGTTGTTCATTTAACTGATAAACAGGTTGAAGCCTATGTTAAGCAGTATTTTGGTTTTGTAGTTCCTGACTTTGTGCCTGTCGTTCTGGATGAAGAGGGGCGAATGATTGCTTTCGCGATCTCGATGCCATCCCTGTCACGGGCGCTGCAGAAGGGCAAGGGCAAACTTTTCCCCCTCGGCTGGGCGCATTTGCTGTATGCCCTGAAAAAGATTGATCGGATGGATGTGTACCTGGGTGCTGTGCGACCGGAATACCAGGGCAGGGGAGTAAATGCGATTTTGATGGAGAGTCTTTATCAGGTTTATCAGAGACGCGGTATAAAGCAATTCCATGTTAACCCAATGCTTGAGTCCAATTTCCAGGTTCTTGAACAGTGGCAGTATTTTAAGACCCGCCAGCACAAACGGAGAAGAGTATTCATCAAACACCTGGTACCCGATTCTGAATAATCATAAGACCCTTACCAGCAAGCGTCTTGATTTGTCTCATCTGGAAGGAAAACGAATCTGGTAAGGATCAGTATGTTTGATTTGGATTTTGTTAATTAATTGCACTCTCGTTTTCTCTGCGGATGGTTCATCATGGAGGGAACACCTGCTCAGGCAAAGTTATTAATGAAACCTTGAAGACAACCAAGGTGAAAAGGAAAAAACGATGAGTAAAAATATCTGGTTAGTTCTATTGACTGTGGTAGTTATCAGCCTGGCAGGCTGCGTCCCAGCAGATACCCCGCCTTTAGAAACAGTTGAAGAGGAGACATCAACGGCAGCTGTTATGTCTGAAGCGCCGCCGGAGTATGAAATCACTCTAACTGAGCGATCCGATGATCCAGGACAAATAGATGTCAGCGTGGTAAATCTGCTTGATGACCAGGAGGTTTTTTTCATCACCCTTGAGAATGTGGATATCGATCACTACCATGGGGCTGAATTTGTCAATAACAACCTGTACATTATTAAGACCAATGGCAGTGATGAAGAAGGGTGGATTAATGAATTATGGAAATTTTCCAGTGAGGAGGATGGCCTTCTGTTGTATGCTGCCGAGGGAGTAGATTTTAGGGTTGCCCCGGATGAAAGCTATATCGTTACCATCGAATACGGACCAGCTGATTTTGGCGATGATCAATTGATATTCCTGGACAAGGAGGGCAGCCCCGTTCAATCATTACTGCCGGGTAACCTTGAGGGATCCCATGACGGACCCAGCTGGATGCTTGATCTGGGAGAGTGGTCGAGTGATGGAAGCTTTTTCTGGGGAACCTATCAGCTGGCCTATAAACCGATTTTTTTCTACCAGGTAAATGTAGAGACCTGGGAATTGACCGTGTTTGATATTTCTGATTTGCCTTTACAGGCTGAATATGCCTTAAATCCCAACACCGGGCAGTTATTGTACAGCGATTTACCGCCCTTCATAGACATGAGTAGTTATGTCTTTTTTACGATAAAACAAACTCCGGTTAACTTGTACCTGTATGATTTTAATCAGGGCAACCAACAACCTGTTGCCGTCGTCGTGGCGCAATCTTTTAGACCTGAGTGGATCAATGACGAGGTGTTTGCCTATCGCGACCCGGTGGGGCGGGGGCGGATACACTACAACCTGGCTGAGGGGATCTCCACGCTGGTTCCCAGTGAGAAAGTAGAGGAAATTGAAGTGTACCCCAGGATCATCCCGGTGGAGTTTGAGACAATTATGGATAGCTTAATGGAGACAGGTCCAGAGATCATGCTGCCTCCAGAATTACCCGTGGAGGAAGGTTATCCCCCGGTAGCTCCTTGGCTCTCAATTACTTCTGGAAGGGGAAGATACTGGGTTGTTCTTGATCTGGGGGAAGATTGCCAGGGTTCCCTGGCTTGTAATTATGGAAGCCTGGCTGCCCGGAAAATAGGAGCTGGCGGCGGTGCTGAGGTTTCACTGATGCCTTTCTGGAGTGAAAATCAAAACACTTACATTCGTCTGGCTCATGATATCACTGGTTATTATGTCGACCCAGCCTGGTGTAAGAATTGCCGTGATGGCGAACTTTATTGGATTTTTAATAAAACAGAATATAAGGCCAGTTTGAAAAATGCTACCCAGGAAGAGCTAACCTCGTTTGTCAACGAGATTATTGAAAATTCACTGCCTGAAATTGGAGAGTAACCCAGCGGGGGATACCTGAAACACGATCTGGGAATATGAGGGGGAAAGGTGAGTGCATAAAGGTAATACTCATCCGTTCTCCTTGTCACCTAGTCACAATTCCCCTTCCTTCATTGAGATCATCACTTTTCATTTGGTCTGAATATCGTCAGCTGACGGTTGACGGGTACCCTCTGGCGCACTTTCACCCAAACGGTTTTCTACCCGGTCTAAAGCGGTGTCATCCCAGGATGCCGGATCGTCTATTGATTCCAGGTGAGTAAAGACTGTGATCTTAGGCAGGGCACTGCGAATGTCGGATTCGATATGTTCCAGGAGATTATGTCCCTTCTGGACTGTCCATTCTCCGGGAACCAGTACATGAAACGACACAAAGCCCCGTGATCCTGCCTGGCGAGTACGAAGTGCGTGTTACTGCACCCCACCCTGACTGTGTTTTTCCAGCACGCGTCGAATTGCAGTTTGTTCTTCTGCGGGTAAGGCTGTATCCATCAGGCCCAACACCGACTTGCGCACGATGCGAATTCCTGACCAGGTAATATTGCCGGCAACGATGAAAGCAACAATAGGGTCGAGCCTTTCCCAGCCGGTTAGAGCTACCGCGCCTACTCCGACCAACACTCCCGCTGATGTCCAGACATCCGTCATCAAATGCTGGGCGCTGGCCTCAAGAGTGACTGAGTGATAGCGCTTCCCTGCCTTTTGTAAAACAAGGGCGACAGATAAATTTACGATGGAGGCCACAATTGAAACCCCTAATCCCAGCCCTATTTGCTCTAGCGGCTGTGGGGCAAGCAGCCTTTGAAAAGCTGTTATGCCAATGCTGGCAGCAGCGATTAAAATCAATGTTCCTTCGACGCCGCTGGAAAAGTATTCTGCCTTATTATGTCCGTAGGCATGGTCCTCGTCAGCAGGGCGAGCAGCTATGGTCAACATGGTTAATGCCATCAAGGCGCCGGCAAGGTTAACGATGGATTCCAAAGCGTCTGAAAACAGACCCACTGAACCCGTCAGCAAATACGCCCCGGATTTCAGCCCTAAAGTGAGAACTGCTGCGGCAATCGAAAGTCTTTCCGAGAATCAGCAAGAAACTATCTGAGATGAAGGTAGATTCAGTAAACTGTGATCAGTATTCAGTTTACGCTCTCACCTGTCATGAGTAGCCCTGAGCGCAGCGAAGGGGCCCTTCGACACTTCCTTTGGTCGCAGGACAGGTGTGTAGAAGGGCATAGTCACTCCCTCACAAAGTCTCCCCGTCGGCCATTAGGCGGGTTAACTATTACCTTTATAAAAATAGATAATGAACAACTCGTCATCTTCTTTTAATACCCAGTGACTTATCTGCAAGCTTGTAGCTTTGTCAATCAAAGGCGCAGTTAAAAAGGGAGCAATTAGTTTGTAAATTGTACCCCCTGTCATTTTGTTTAAATCCGCAACCACTTGATTCACCGGCTGTTCGCCGTTTTTAAGCATTTCTCTGACATCAAATTCCTGGTTGATTATTCCCTCATCAAACCAATCAGGCTGAATTTGATTGTAGACATTGTCAACGCTGTCAGTTAGCAAGTCCTGGCCAACGTCTGCCCGTAAAAAGTTGATCAAATCGCCAACTTTCACATCTCCAATACTTGCGACTTGCTGGAGAGTTGTAATTTTCCCCACAGTTCTTCTCAGGACGGGGTTTTTAAGTTTTTTAAAGGCAGGAACATATCCAATCAGCAGGTCTTCTAATTGAGGATAGACTTCAATTAACTGTAAAATTTTTGTTTTGGGGGTGATTACCAATTTGTTTTTATCCATTATTTTTCACCATACGATAATATTCGTTGTTCGCCTTCCAATTCTCTATAAGGGGAAACATTATGGGAGACCTCAAGGGTGCCAAGATACTCCCCCTTATCGTTTCGGAGGGCAAAATATTCAATATGGATCATTTTACCTCCCATATTTATCCAGAACGGGGCCCGGCTCTGTTTCCCGCTTTTAAAATCTTCAATTATTTTGTCAACAATATGGGCGCTGGCGGGTGGGTGGCAATATCTCACATCTCTGTTCAAAATTGCCCGGGTTCGATTGAATACTCTTTCAGCTCCCTGGGAGAAATATTTAACTTTGTCGTCTTTGTCAACAAATGTCATATCAATAGGCAGGGTATTCAAGATGCTCAACAGCTCTTCTGCTGAGAAACTTCCCGAAGGCATCTGGATTTGACCGCCGGATTTTTGGGCCTCGTTAATTGAGACTTCCTTCGCTCCCTGTGGTTTCCATTTTATTTGAGGGTCGTAAAGACAATAACCAATTTCAAGTGATTGATTGCTGATTTCATACCAGTCCGCATCGCTTAGTTTGTCAAGCGCCATGGGGAATAAAATTTCTTCTTCCTTGGGGATCATTTCATTGACGCCATTAAGCGCTGGCGTCATCACCATCTCAGCCGCGGCAAGCAATTCTTCCCGGGTGATGTCAGGGGTACCCAGAATTTCCAGGCTGCCTTTAATCAACTCCCGGATTTCATCATGTTTTCCCCACATCACTTTAGGAGGACCGGTTATTTCATGGTTTTCTAGGTATGGAAAAAGTAAATACTCCTTCCGCTGGTAGTGCTTATCAACATCATACAGGTTATTGAAAAAGCCGCGCAAATCCAAAATAGAGGCTTGAAGGTTTTCACCTGGATTATTTTCAATTTCCAGCAGGGTCTCAGTAATCTGGGCTGTAACCTTTTTAAGTTCATTGTTTTCATTCATCAAGACATCAACTGGATGTCCGTCAGGAAAGGCCTTTGAGGCGGTAAGGTCAACAGCCCCTTGCAACACGGCTGAATGGGCATCACAGAGCCTGAGAATTTCTTCTTCCGGAAGCCCTTCGCTAATCAGTTCCTGCTCAACTTCAACAACCTCATCGTAAGGTATTTGACTTAAACTTACCAGCAGTTCCTGTCTAACCTGTTCTTCTGATTCTCCATGATGGAGCTTTAAAATAAGTTCTTTTAATTTCTTCTTCCTGGTATCGGAATTGTTTATTAGCTCGCTCATAATTGTTCCTCATAATAAAAATGATAAACAGTACAGTTAAATTTTATTAATGTGCCCTGACCGGGTTTGGCTAATAATGATTATAGAACCAAATTATATGAATGAAGTAAGAAACAGGGAACCAGCACTGCTAAATGGGTGCGGGTTGAGTTCAGCTGTATTTTAAGGGGCAGCGGAGTAAAAACCAGGGGGTTGATTTGTCAGGTGTTGATCTCTACTAATTTTTCCATTGCTGATCTTTCTCGTTTCGAGAGATCAATCAAAATTTCAGAGGCTTGATTTATGTATTTGATATCTGCTGTTTCTCCTGCCTGGTGAAATAGCTCAGATACCTTTTTCCAAAGGTCAGCAATTTCTGAATAATCTTGATAGGCTCTGTGTATTTCTTCCGAATTTAATAACTCGTAACTTTCTTTAAGGAAATCACGATATATATTTCTAAATAAGGAGCCGCCTGTACCAGCTTTTTCCATCAGCATTGCTGTTGTCTGGAAATCACCTTGAATATCATTGCTGTTTTCAAACCATTTTTTTATTTCTGTACTTGTTTTTAAAATCCCTTTGTAACCAATATTTTTGATTGGTGGATTTAGGAATTCCAGGGCATTATTATTAATAGCTTTTAGAATTACTTTCTTTAGGTCGTCTGAATTTCCATCTTTAGTTATGGAATAGGTTCTGTTTCTTGAAGACATCGGACCCGTTTCACTTCTTGCTAGTTCAAGGCTTTTTAAAGAAGTTTTCACTTTTCCACCTTGCTGGTCTGTATCTACCAGATAAGCAAATTCATCGTCGTAACCATACATGGCTACATAATGACCTGCAAAATGAAACTTGTTTGTAAAATATTCCAAATGATAGCAGTCTAATTTCAATCCAACAGCTTTTCCCTGCTCAATGTGTTTAGCCGCATTTTCCCAGGCCTTCTTTTTGGAGGTTGTTTCTGTTACTTCCAGGTTTAAATTTAGATTACGGCAAATATTTTCTGTTAAAACATCTGGTTTAACTCTTCCCCCAATAAATGGGATATCCATAATTTTCATATTCCAAAATATGAACCCAAGTCCTTCTCCAATTCCAAACAGCATGGGTTCAGATAACTCAATTCCGGTTTGCTTTAAAAGACTTCCAGTCGCTGTCGTTTCGCAATGCTGCCCTGTGAATTTGCTAAAATCCTTAATAATCAATTTTTCTCCCTTGTTTTGCGATTTCTTTTTTTTTCAAGACCATAAACTTTCTACACAGACTGCTTAACGAAGAACTCTACTTCTTTATCTTCGATGTTAGTTATAGATCTAATTTTTAAATGACGGCGGAGTTTCCCGGTTCCTTCCAAGAATTTGTGGGGGTCATTCATATAGGCACCGGAAATAAACTCAAAAGAGATATGGTTTTTTCTGACGAACAACCCTCCGAAATCATCTTCAAGAGAAAACATAATCCCGCCATACATTATTCTTTCATTCGTTTTTGGGTAATTTGCAAAAACGATTTTCCGCAGATTTTGCAGTATTTCAAACTTTTCTGAATCAACCATCATAAATTCTTCAAGAAATGATTGTACACCCTCATTATTTGATTTTTTCATCTGTATTCTTCCTTTTATTTCTTGTTATCAAACAGGGGAAAATTTGGGCGTTTGTCCTGATCGGAGCGTAGCAGAGACGAAGGGGGATGGGGGTTAGCTGTCATTTACTCTCTCAGTATTCAGATTCTCAAGCGCTTGAGTCACAATCTTTGATAGACTCTTGCTTACGTTCTTTTGCTTAACGATCTTGGTTCCAATTTCGTCTCATTTTCTTTGGTACTAGAAATTACCTTGAAGGATTGAGTCCATTATACCAGAACAAATGTTCTATATCAGGGATTTGATTTCTTTTCTGGAAAACTTATCCAGTTCAAAGAAATGCATAGCTGGCAACGCCGGGTGTTCGCTGCGCCCTCTGGTTATGATAATCCTGTGGGACCTTCCCTGGGAAAGCTCCTTAACTTGATGACTGTGTCGTTTCCTTTGGCCCAGTTCTTGAGATTTGCGAGCCGTTCACCATAGTCACCATGTTCAGGATGGTCGAATGCGTTTTGGAGCTCGATGCAGGGGAGGTCTGGGCACAGGCCGCAATGAAGAAGGGCTTTTGCATGGCAGCATTTCGCGACGGCGCATTCACCATAGAACATGTCGCCCTTACATACCTGGCATCCTGGGCAGTTCGTCTTCTCCTTCCATTCGCATATCCCGCAGTACGCGCCGCAGATGCCGATTTGTTGTTTGTCCATTTCCCTCATTTCCTCAATTGGCTAAATGTATGAACCTTTCGATCCTTCCTTTGGTCGCAGAACAGGCTTAGCGAAGTGCTCGGTGTCCACTCGGTACAGGCGAAATAGAAGATTGTATTGAAGGGTATAATTTCCCAGTCAGCCTTTTGGGCCCCAGCTCTGAGCGGCGCACAGAACCTCGACTCCGCCCGGGATAAACTCCGACGAAGAGTCCGGTCATTCAAGTGGTGGCGGATTTTGTCTGATTTCCTCTTCAGAAAGAGTTATCATGTTAAACGATTGCCACTCCGTTGTTACATATTTAAATCTGCCAATTCCTATGTCCCCGTTTGTCTCCCAGTTATCCCATTGAGCAGATAAATCAAGCCAATAATCACCACCCATATCAAGCAGGTAACGAGCTTGCGAACGATCATCTGCTTGAGAAGGATTATTTATCACGAGTCTTGCCTGAACAGTTGTAAAAATCCCTGCAATATCATTTGGATCAATTATTATTCTTGCCGGTGTCCAGAAATGGAAGTTATATCCTCCACCTGCTGTGACAGAAATACTCCCATCTTCCTCATATCGGATATCTGCCGGTTGACTGATATCATCGACAAAATCTTCCCGAAATGCCCCCCCTTCAACGAGGTGTGAACTTTGGAGAAGATGCCATTGATTATCACCTTTACTCAACATATATGCCTTAATATCACGGATTTGGACTCGTGTATTTGCTGCAGGATTTCCGTTTAGATCCTCAAAAACCTGTCCCCAGGCGACCATTGCCTGAAACGTCCCTGGATTATTCCCCATACCTAACCGGGGTAGGAGTGCCCAATCATACGATGTTGGAACTCCATGTGGTCTTCCTTCATGAGGCAATTTCATATCATTGATAATAATTTCAACTGAATTTGGAATATCAGTTGTAATCGTACTGGCAGGGGCTGGAGAAGACGTTGAATTTACACATGATACCAATGATACTCCCATAATAAAGTACACCAAATATCCAGCTAGATCCCTATTTACAAAATGTGCCTTCATGGTTTATTGACCTCTCAGGACTATGATCCTGATAGCGGTTAATGGGTAGAGCGATTGGCTAGCGCGGCTTTCCTTTCCAAAAGGGCGACAGAATTTAGCCTTGTTCGAGGAACTGGCTCTCCAGCGATGACCAGATAACTTGAGATTGAAAGATCGGATGTTTTTCTCCTTGGGGGATTAAAGGGATTTGGATAAATTTGATAAAGTCTTGGATTCAAGTTTCAAGTGCAACATCACTAAGTTCGAAAAACACCATCTCGGGTGTTTCAAGATCAAGACATTGTTAATAAGCGCCAATATCCGGGGCAGAGCCTTGGGGAATATAATTGCCTTCAAAATTCTGGGTCAGGCCTACATATACTCCTTCATTTATGCAAGGTGAACCAATTGAAAGATTAAGGTCATCCTTATCCGTGTCAATAAATTCCGGATCATCCGGAAATGAATTGACATCCTGTCCGGAAGCTCTTTGATAACTGGAAAACTGCTCAGAAGTGTAATCTGTTCCAGCCCAGGTAATTAATGCCCCAGGAGATGACCGATAATAACAGTTGTGATCCAAAACTGCATTTACTTCACTTCCACTATCGACTATCAGGCATCTGGCGCTGCTATAAATTATATTGTTTTTAACGTGAGTCCCGGTACTGTTGCCAGTAATCCAAATACCAATATCAGCATCAGCGTCGAGTGTAGCTCTGAGTGTATTGTTATAAATTCTATTATTGAGAGAACCATTGCTTAGTTGTAATATATAGTCCCAGTTCCCGCCGTGGTGAATAAAAAGGTTGTAATATACTTCATTTGAATCGGAATTTATTAGAGTGAAGTTCTTTTCTCCGTTGCATTCAAACCAGTTATATCTGAAAATGTTTGAGTCTGAATCCGTTTGAAATACAGCACCGTATTCAGAATCCACAGATTGATTGTATTCAAAGGTGTTGTTGTTACTTCCCCCATCTATTCTTATTGAAAAAGGTTTGATGTATTCATCAATACCAGAACCGCCAATGTACCTAATATCATTTCTTCTAATTAAATTATTTGTATTCCCGGCCCCACCTTCACCCTCTAATTTTATGGCGTGTGAACCAATATACCTAAACCTGCAATCCTGTATTGTCCACTGGTCATTGCCCCGCCATTGATAGGTACCATAAACTCCACCCTCAAAATAGATATCTTCAACCGTAATAAAATCCTGGTAGGTACTCTCTAGTGAACTGTGGCGAATCTGTGCTTCTATGGTATGGCCGGATGGATCATCATCACCAGGAAGCCTCAGGTACAGATCATCATCTGTTGAGTTATGGAAATATTCCCCCGGAGAAAGGTTATCCTTATCCGGATTGTATTGGAGCCGAATAGAATCATCCAGGAGAACAGTAACCGTCTTGTCAATACCTTCTATTTCCATTCCCAGATCATATTTTACATATGAATTGCCAGAGGTTGACCAGCCAGTAATCAGGTCAAAACCACTGATAACAGGCATATTTCCACTTCCATAAGCGCCAAATGTTATCGGTTTGCCTGAGGAGCCAGATGATGGCACAATAAGTGTCTCCCGCAAGATTTCCCCTCTTTTGAATAGGACATTATCCCCCGGGTTGAGACTGGAGAGGTTAACTTTGCTGATTGTCTTCCAGGCAGTCCCTTGTGATGTGCCGTTGTTGCTGTCATTTCCATTTGAAGGGTCAATATAATAGGTAACCCCATATCCTGGCCTTGAAATAAACACTACCAGAAGTAAGGATATAGCGAATATAATCCCCAACCTCACAAAAAAACACCTGTTTTTTGATATAGGATCGCTTCTTCTTTTCATAAGAATTTCTTCGCTTTGTATTTAAGCAGATAACGGATGAGATTATTGCAGCCTTTACCCTTCGTGAAAAGGCATTTATCCTGAGTGAACCCCGAGCACTTCGACAAACCTGTCCTGCGACCGAAGGGAGGAACGCAGTGAAGCCGAAGGGCTCACGACAGGTTTAGCGAAATGAAATATGAAGGGTCATGCGCTGTCCTTATTACGGTTTCTCCTTAAACAATATGATTCCATTCTTAGCGCCAATAGTGACGCTGCTCACGGAATTACCATCCAAAGTGAAGCAGCTCTCGTCGAGGTTGATTTCAATGCTTGAACTGCCTGGATTAACCAATATCCTTGCTTCTGTGTAATCCCTTTGAAAAACATCATCGGCATAGTAATAGTCTCCTGAGGGATCCCCAATTTCTACCTCATATTCCGGGTACCAACGCCAGGGTGTATCCTCATCAACACTGTGCTCGTTGAAGAAATAGTAACTATTATCATTGGCAATGAGCAAAAAGGATGTCAGTCCATACATCCTGTCCTTAGCATTTCTTCCATACTGACAAGCAAGTAACATCTTGCCGCTGTCAACTGTTTCTTTTGCAGACTGCATATGAAGCAGCCAGAGGTCTCCTCCTGCAGATGAATAGTCCTCAAAACTTGCCAGAAACCATTCATACAGCCTTCCATCGTAGACATCTATCCAGTTGTTATAACCATTGTTATAGATGGTTATTGCTGTTGGGCCTAAGGAGTTTTCAATCTTTTGCAGCATTTCCAGGACGGCATAATTCCATTTGTCTTCCCCATTATCTTCCTGCCATCTAGTTGTAATACCCTCATCCTTCATCTCTTCATAGCACCTTGCGGCATCTGAATAGACACCATCGTAGATACCGCTTGCTATACGATCCAGAACATACTGTCCATAATAATCTGCCCAGCCAGTACGGGGGTCTAAACAATGCCCGGGTTTCTCTTCTGTATCGGGATAATATTCGCTGTACATATCGTCATAAGCTGTAAGGTAGATTCGATTATCATTATTATCAAGCAGGAAATACTCCGGATGATTTTGGTCAATATCAAGATACATTTCTTGCAATGAAGGATGGATATCGGGGTTTTCTTGGAAGAATGGATGGGTTGGATTCGGTAGATCCTCAGACATGGTGTATAGAATGATTTTTAGGTCAGGATCATAAGACCTGATTCTTGATATCTTATCCGGTATGGCTTCCGCTTCGTTTAATATCAGCAGGTCATATGCCCCTGCAATCCGAAAATCATCTTCTGTAACCAGTTCTCCCAAATATTTGAATGTGTTTATATCCCTGTTACCGTAACTGCCTGGCGTTGTTGGATGATCCTCCTCACAGCCAATTAAAACCAGGCTCACCATTGCTGCTAAGATACAGACAATTGCTATTGTTATCGATTTGTTTTTAACCATGTCTTTCTCTTGCCGAACGGATAAACTTAAATGAGGGAGTCAGAGGTAACGCTTCTCTTGATAAGTAATCAGCTATTGATTAATACTACTTTTCTAAAGCTTCCTGGATCGCATAATAGGCAGGTTTTGCTGAATAATTTGCGTCAAAAAGTGAAGGATAACGTTCGGTATGCCATCCATGTCCATCGTCTATATGCCAGGTGTTCCAGGCAACTTTTCCTGTGGAACGTTTTTCCAGTAAAACTTCAATAATCGCCTGATAGGTAGCTGCTTGTTCTTCGAGTGATGCCTGTGAATTATCTTTTATCCAAACACTTGCTTCTGTAATATGAAATTCAAGATCATTGGTATGTGCCAGATCGATTATTGTCCTTAAACTGTTTAAATTTTCAGCAGTTGCCCACCCGCTTTCAATATGTGCTTGCCAACCAATACCATCTACCCTGAGCCCTTGATCTCGTAAATAGTTAATTGTTTCAAAGATTAATTCCCAGGAAGCATTACTGCCATCGTGGTGATTGTAGATAAGCTTAATATCAGGCGCATATTGTTGAGCTGTTTCAAAGGCAATTTTTATGTAAAGTGGAGTATGGTTGCTGTCATTATCCAGCCCGATTTTATACCAGGGGCATTCCCAATTTGTTCCCGGTTTATCCGTATGCCAATTTCCTCTGACAATTGTTTCATTTACTACATCCATATATTCAATGCCTGGGGTCCCATTATATCGTTCACAAACAGCTTGTAAAAATTCCCGTAAATTAACCTCAAGTTCTTCTGTAGTTCTGTTATCTTCCTTTGCCCACCCTGAGCATTGCGGCCCAATGGGACCATGTATCCTTAATATTTGATCGTTTTCAGCAATATGTTGTATCCAGACGTCTGATTGAACCCAATTCCAGGTTGTTAAATCCGGATGGATGGACGATTGTTTAAAATCATTTTCTGGAGTCACGTAACTAAACTCACGGTCCAAGATAATTCCAGTATTAGTGCCAAAGGCCCAGGAACCAGTTGTGCCGCCGATAAGGATACTATTATCAGGGTATTTATCCTCTACGATTGTTCGCAATCTGCGCCCTGATAGTTCAGGTATTTCAGTGCTGTCAACGGATGGTGTACAGGCACAAGACAGCAGAAGGGCGGCAGTAAGTGTAATGAGGGAAGGAATATAATTTCTTGTCATAGCATCCTCAAATTTGTCTCCCAGTCGCTGAGTCACAATTTCTCCTAGTCTCCCCGTCACTGAGTCACACACTCTCTCCTGGTCTCTCCCTCAAGTGATGAAATTGGACTGTT
>Ga0255364_10212_pt1 | contig 14186 bp, 11 predicted proteins | sample ANMaggSSYBR01G12_FD_182087 | JGI IMG/M metagenome (GOLD analysis project Ga0255364, IMG submission 182087) | Sediment cell enrichment communities from methane seep in Santa Monica Basin, California, United Staets - ANME aggregate JGI... | ecosystem: Environmental > Aquatic > Marine > Cold seeps >...
TTTAAACGTTTTTATCCCTCTTCCTTTCCTTAACTTCTTTTTCCCTCAATTGGTACAGACCGGTAATTAACCCTAAAAGCATCCAATAAAATATCCCTGGTTTTGCCCCCAGGGTAATTGCATCCGTCATCCCGAAGATCATATGTCCAAACAATCCTCCCCCCAACCCCAGAACAAGCGCCTTTTTCAATACAGTGTCCTGGAAAAAAATGAGGGCAGTTCGTTCCTCTGAGGTTCTTGGGGCAGTCTCTTTCCCAAATGGATTTTTCCAAACCTTCACTAACATCCAAAATGCAATAACATAGATAGAGATAAATGCGATTAATCCCGGAATTCCCAGGTCCAGAGCTACCTGCAGGAATTCATTGTGGCTATGGGCAATATCAAAATCAAGGGAGATTGTAAACAGTGGATAAAGCACATGTATCACTTCCCGGAAGGTATTCATCCCCATCCCGGTGAAAGGAAAATCCTGAATTCCAGATATAGCCCGGGACCAGAGTTCCAATCTAGCTCCCAGGGTATCTAACGAGAATCCAGTTTCACCGGACAAACCTAGTTGGTAGATTATGGATTCCCACCCTCCGCTTTGATAGATATATATGGTTAATGATATTGCCGATATAACAACGATCCCGAGTAAAATCCACCGCCATCGTTTGTGCAGAATAATAAATAGAACTATCAGTAACGTTACCCCCAAGGCTAGGTAGCTGCCCCGTGATTGGGTAAACAAGAGGACCAATGCAACAAAAACAGATCCCACCCAGAGAGCGATCCGAATAAGCCAATTCGTAACAGGATGCCCCCATTTTTTGTGTTTTCCTGCAGCTGTATACCAACTCAGGCAGATCATAACCGGCATGATCCACACCAGCGCTCCTCCCACAGCATTGTGCTGCAGCCCGGAGTCCTCCCCGGGCAGGACTTTGATTATTTTTGGTATGCGGGAAATCATCGGCGCCAAGAAAGAGAACCTCACCTGGTAATTCATCCCTAGAAATCCCAGCAACGCCCAGCCCAGCCCGCCTCCCAGGAACGCAGTCAGACTCAACCACCAGCCCTCAAGGTATCTACTCTCACGCGCTATTGCATAAAACACACCCAGCCCCAACACCAAGCCGCTAATTTTCTCCAGGCTCTGCTCGATGCTGTAGGTTGCCCATAAACTGATCAACAGCATGATGGCCAACACTAAGAAACTTATATTTAACGGCGTAAAAGGAAAACCGGAAACATTATTAGTTGCATGTTTAAGGTTGAAGGTTGAAGATTGGTTGGACTTATTCTGGCGACCAGAAAATAAATACGATATCCATAGGACTGGGACAACCAGCATGGCCAGTGAGCGATTTGGTGAGGGGAAAATCAAGAAAGGCGCAGCCAGGGTCAGAAACAACCAGTGAAAGCGATCCAGGAAATTAAGAAATCGGGGGAAACCAAAGTGGTTTTTTTCTACTCTTGTTTTAAATCTAGCAAACATTAGGTACCTGTACCATGAATGACTACCCAGAATGTTTTGTAGAAGATATACAAATCCATCCAAAGAGACCAATTGCTGATGTAATACTCATCCATCCTTAATCGATATTGGAAAGTAGTGGTATGGCGCCCCATAACCTGCCACCAGCCAGTCATGCCGGGATGAACCCTGAGGATGATTTCTGTGAAATTACCTATTTCGTCAATCTCTGATGGCATGTATGCCCGAGGTCCAATTAAACTCATCTCTCCACGCAATACATTAAACAGCTGAGGGAGTTCATCCAAACTATATTTACGGATAAACTTTCCCACTTTTGTAATACGGGGATCACCACTCAATTTATGGTATTGTTTATACTCTTCTCTTGCTTCTGGGTTATTTTCTAAGTATGTTTTCAACTCCGCTTCTGCATTATTTACCATTGAACGAAATTTTAGTGCACTGAAATTTCTATTATTTTTCCCAAGTCTTTCCTGCCGGAATAAAACATGACCCGAAGATTCAAGAACAATCATTAAGGAAAGAATTAGTAACAAAGGTGATAGCAAGAATATTAATGAAATACTTCCCACTATATCAATAAACCTCTTAACATATTTAGATCCACCATCCAATAAATGATAAGTTACTTCTAAACCTAAACGCCCTTCTAAATCACGTGGTTTTACCCAGAGTGAACCCAGGTTATAGTAAGGTATTACCAGGGTGACTACCTTAAACTTCTCACTGATTTTACGAATCCAGTGGGAATTTTCTTGATTATGTTCCGCTGAAAATATTGCTATGTTAACCCCGTGTTTCTTTTTGATATCAAGGAATATTTTCCAAGAAGAAATTTTCGGTATAATTGAATTATCTAAATGCTGTAAATCACTTTTCAAAGATAAAATAGCTAAAGGATTCCATCCCATTCGTCTACAATTCTGAAGGGCGGTAAGGGTAGAATTAGATTCTGTTCCATCAGTAATAAACATGACTGGAATTCCATACCAAGAATATTTTAATATTCTATTTCGGATAAAGAATCGCACTGCAGGAATCAATGCAATACTAATCATCCAAGATAATATGAAAATTGATCTTGGAAATTGTTCATAAGTATTTAAGAGATAAGTTGTTCCACCCAGGAACAAAAATACCATCGTCAAAAGTTTGCTTGTTTTCTCAATCTCTTTCACCGCAGTTCTTCCATAGCCTGGATATAAGTCATTAAAGTAAAAAAGTAAAACAACATATCCCATACCTAGAAAAACCAGTGGTTTGTAGATAGGCCAGAACACCTCTCCTCCCAGGTAAGGAATAAAAGCTCGACGTATTTGGGTAGACAAATAAAAAGAACCCAAAATAACAGCGAGGTCACTTAATATAAGCAACGCCCCCACAAAAACTGAGGTTTTTTTATTATTTATACCTTGGTTCAATTTCCCTAAACTCATTGATTCAACATCCCTTTTTTAGAGTTAACTTTGTGGATTTAATAATATACATTGTAACAAATTAATTAGGTGGATGACCATTCGGGGCACTATTTAATATTATGGCATTTTTTTCCTCTATCTATTCTTTTGTTATCTCTCCCAAATCTCATGAGGAGAAAATGGATACACGTGAAAGACCAATGAAGAAAATTCAAGCTACCTATAAAGCCAAAGGGGCGAGCCATGGAATTCCCAGTATCAATCAGGCAGTCAAAAGAGAATGTGGATGCTGAATAAAGTTCGAGGAAATATTATCTCATTCTTCTTACCGGTATACAGCCACAGCAGGCGGAAGAACATTATAATTATTGTGAAATACAATCAACATCATTCCTTACCTTCCAATCTATTAGAAAATACTTTCATGTCTGATTCCCAAGTCAGAATTGCATCAATAAATAGATCTCAGTTGATTTTTCCACAAGCAGAATGCAGAAAGGCAGGTAAATGAAAAGGCGACGTAAAGATTAGCTTGGGGAATATTTGGGATCTTGCCCCTCCACAATTCTCATATAACTATTTGCGACAGCATCCCACTGATATAAGCTTTCCACTCGCTTTCTCAGTTCATCTCGATTATTAGGAGTTGAAAGTGTTTCAATCAGCATTTTATCCAAAGAAGTTAGAATAAAATATTGTCCTTGTTCTCCCAAAACTTCCCTGCTAAATACAACATCAATTGCCAAGACACGAGAGCATATTGCCATAGCTTCCAGCAAAGCGGGATTAGTTCCTCCTACAGAATTGCCATGTATATAACAAAAACAATTCTTTCGCAAAGTATAAAGAATTTTTTGTTCATAGTTAGCTGGCAATACAACAATACCCTCATTTCCGTTTAATGTATATAACCTTGATGCATATGGAGTATTACTCTTATACCCAACAACTACAAATTGGTATCCTTGTTCAACTAACCCACTCCTAAGAAAGCTTTGAGCAATCTCAAGTGGCAAATTATCTGGCTCGAATCGAGTAATTTGGAGAAAATATTTTTCTGGCTCAAGATCATACCTTCGCAGGATTTCTTCCTGTTTGGTCTTACTCACTTCTACTATCTCAGGAATCCCATAGGATATCATGATAGTATTTCGTTTGAAAACTTTGCGATAGTATTTCTGTATTCCACGTGAATCCGAAATCAAACGAGGAACGAAGAGGCTGATCAACCAGGAAGTAATAAAATAATATAATTTGAAAGGCACAGACCATTTTTTCCGTTTCCACTCTAATCCGTCGGTATTGACGGTTACTGGAATTCCAGAAAAAAGTGTCAGCAGAATACCTGGAGCATTAGCGTTGTTGAACCAAAATACATGCTCATAATCATGTCGATGCCTAAACAAGTACAATCCGGTTTGAAAAGCAGATAAAAATGTTTCAAGGTGACGTTTTTCCGAACCTTTTAAGTAAATCAAATTGCGACCATCACCTTCCAAGGGTCCTGAGCCAGAATGTGATATACGACAAAAAACATCACATTTATATCCATTTTCTACAAAACGTCGGGTTAGTTCATCCACAGCTGTCTCAAAACCGCCATAATTAGCTGGTAAACCACGAGTACCAGCGAACCCAATTCTTTTTTGAGACACAGACATATTTACTCCAAAGGATAATTCATTGCAGACATAGTATCATTGAAAGCTTGAGTAATAGAATGATGCAGATTCACTGGATTCTTTGGTTGCGGAGGTGAAAGGACTCTATGTGCATATTCAAGCATTATCTCATCCGGTTTAAGTTGACAAAATTCTAATAGATCCAATATTGTTTCAGTAGGATTTTTCACTAGGTTTTCGTAGCGAATGAGGTGAATTTCACTCGGTATGTTTTTCATCAAGTGTAATCCTTCACGGGCGGTCACAATCCATTCGATAGCAGCCATATTTTCAGGACGTGAAAAGTTAGAAATTTCACCCAAGTGCTGTGAAAGAATTGGGTCTTGAGCCACTACTTGCTCAAGTAGTAACCTCCACTTGCGTCTTTCTACCCCCCACCAGTCATGTTTTTCAGAACCTGCATAATCAGAGTGCATATTTGACCATGTTGAAATCGAACGTAATGTATCAAGTCCATTTCGAATCAAAAAAACAAACTTTGCGTCAGGGAATATCGCACGCAAAAATGGAACACGGAATATCATTTCAGGATATTTATCTACTACTCGCTGCGCACCAACAATGAGTAAATAAAATCCGTATAAGCGTTCAATCACTTCTCTTATTTCAGGAGTAACATCTGTCTCACCTAACCTATAAGTTGCTTTTTGACGGGAATAACTCCCAATTAAATCTTCATAAGGGTAAATTGAATGCCACATTGCTTTAGGCTCGTTAAGAAATCCACATTGAGGATGCATATGGAACAATTTACCTAAGATAGTTGTACCGCTTCGACCAGCCCCTAAAATATAAATAGGGGCTTTCACAATTTTTATTGCCGGAACACTTTTGACCCTCTCAAACATAAAAAGCAATAGTGGATTGATCCACTGACCACGTGTGGTCAATGGTCGACCTTCAAAGAAAGTATAACTTATCAGTCTGCGTGGCACCAGGAGGGGACGCATCTTAACTATATTTTTATCAAGTTGAGCTATCATATATAGATATTCTTTGGTTCGTTATAAAAACCACCTCACAGGTATATTCAAAATCCCAATAGAGAAATTGGTTAACTTAAATAATTCACATTAACGAATAGGCATTAATAAACAAGCCTCTTTTCCACTAGATGCACAAATATCTGAATTCAACATTTAACAGGTGATTATTGATATATTTCCTGATTGATTTTGCCCAACACCCACAAATTTAGTTATGCTCATCTGTCCTTTGAGATGGATTGATAAGAAAATTATTGAAGCGATGTATAGCAGCTTTAAATGGGTTTCGTGTCCTGCCCAAATTTACAATAAATACTAAACCCAGTTGAAGAATCCAAATAATGACGCTAATCAATAAATTAATTATTTTTGGAGAAATTTGTACACGTTCATAATCTAATTTCTCCATAAAATCGTTTGTGATTTTTTGGCACAACCAAATTTCAGTATCAGAAAGACACATATTTTTCCACTGATTAGCTATATCTTTACTAATCCCAAGAACCTCATCGGTGTCAGGTTTACTGGAAGATCCAACCTGTGGAATCGCCATCATTCCTTCATGGTAATTAATATTTAAAAAATTACACAAATTTTGAATTTCAACTTCCGGCTCTTTTACTAAATCCTCAAACTTAAGTGATAATACCCGAGAGTCGTCTCGAATCTCATCGAACTTTTGCAACCCTACCTTCCACAATAAGCTGATAGTAATTGGATGATAATTAATTCGTGTTCTAATTTGCTCAAAAAGGGGGGTTTTTCCACGGTTATAAATACGACGTTTCCAACGATTTTTCTGTGAACATAACACTGCCCTAGGATCTCTAATAATATTTAGGATATTCGCGTTGGGGAAATAATCTAATAGCGGGTAAAGATAGTACAGATTATGTGGTGTTTGGTCACAAGGGATCTCTTTCCCATTTCTCCCAGCCTCATATGTTACAAACGCAGCATACACCTTAGGCATTGTCCAATAGCTTGAATGACTGGATACAACTTCTGATGCTTCATCCCTATACTTTTCAATATTTGGTCGAACAAAATAGCCATCTCGTTGAATAGCAATTAATTTAGCAATATATTTTATTGCATCCGCTTGATCAATTTTAACTATTGGAAGTTTTGGCTGCCAAATTTGTTCAAAAAAATGAAGCTCGTGAAGAGTAAAGATATTATCAGAACGGCCAAGAATGCGTCCTAGCATAGTTGTTCCACTACGGCTGTTGCCGACTACGAAAATCATTTTAGTCTGTTCAGATAAAGTTGGCATATAACATCAGTATCGTTCAAAGGATATCTTGGTAAATTTCCATCAAACGTGTGTAATATCGTTCCTGTGAAAATTTAGTTTCAACTTTCTGGCGACCCGCACTTCCCATTTCGAGGGCACGATCAGGATTTTCTGCCATCCAGGCCATATGTGTTTGCAACGCAAGGGCGTTACCTGGCTCAAATAAAAATCCGTTTTGACCATCATCAATCAATTCGGGGATTCCGCCAATTGCCGAGCCAATCACCGGCCGTCCATGTGCAAATGTCTCCAGCACAGTTAATCCAAATGGTTCAAACCATTCTGATGGAAGCAGTGTGCATATACTATTCCTGATTAACTCCTGTAGTTCGTCCCCCTTCTTGAAACCCAGCAATTTGACGTGTGCTAGTTCCGTTTTTTGGATCAACTCCATAACATCAGTATGTGCATTCCCCTCCCCCACCAGCAGTAAGGGTATATCTGGCACATGCGATGCTGCTTCTAGCAAAGTAAAGATGCCCTTGAGCCGCTCGATCCGGCCAAAGTATAGAAAATAATGACCAATGTGACTTGCAGGTTGGATGTCAGTAACATCCAACCAATTGTGCAGTGTAATCACTTTTTCTGGTGGAACACCATGTTTAACTACTTTTTGCTCCAAGGCTTTGCTTACAGCAATAAAACGATCCACAGAATCCACGGATCCCAGAGCCCGCGAAACATAGCTTTCAATAACACTTAAAACAGTGCGTTTCAAACTGCCGCTGTTACATTTACGCGGCAATGCTCGGTAAAAGTGCCTACCTTCACACGCTTCACAAATTTTATTAATCGAAACAAGTGAATATACCGGACAAATTAATTTATACTCATGAAGTGTTTGAACAATTGGTATACCTGCATCCTTAAGGATCGGCAAAATGGAGGTGGTGATTTTGCCATAATAAATATGCAGATGCGCAATTTGGGGCCGATATTCCTGGATAATTTTCTCAAGTGAACGTCGGGCTGGCATTGAGTAAACAAAACGTATCAAATCCAATGGTTTTGGGTGCTCAAAATCTGCTGCTAAAGGAAAATGATGATTCCACTCTCCGGGTTCGTTCTTAGGACTTTGAGCAGCAAAAGGTATTACCTGATGCCCATGTAATTTGAGCAGCTCAATATTGCGGAAGAACATGATATCTGAACCGCCGCGAATAAAGTAATTCTGCGATATTTGAAGTACTCTAAGAGTCATTTTTCTATCTCCAACAAAATCGGTTGGTGTAAATTCCTTCTGATGTTCTAATTGTCTTCTTGGAGCAATCCAATAAATAGTCAGAAATTATCATTGGAAATCCTATACTCAATCCTTCATGAACGGATTCTTCGAAGAACAGTGTTTCTTATGAGGTTGTTGTTAGAAAACCGTTATGATTCAATTACCGAAGTTTACAATCAATCAACTATTATTATAAGTGTAGATCGCCTTTGATAAGTAACCGTCATGAAGAATTTCAACAATCTACGAGAAGGCACTGGTGTTGATACCGGTTTTTTTATATGCAATTATACACAATGAAATATTTCTAATAACCATTGAGGAAGATTCCGCAATGGCTGCGCCTATGACTCCATAGCGGGGAATGGCGATCAATCCAATAATAATATTAATCACAAGAGATAGGACAACCACTTTGCTTACCAATCGCTCGTAATTTAATTGAGCGAGGAAATTTCCAACAATCCCCGTCCCCACGTTGATCAATTCTCCGATGACCAAAATAATTAGAGGGACATACCCCATCACATATTCTTCACTGAACAAATGCAGGTACCATTTACCAAATATGATGAAAAATAATGCCAAAGGAAGAGCTATAAAAGCAAGTAATTTTGCTCCTTGAGATACTATTCGTTGCATTCCCAATTTATCATTTACCAAATGGCGCTGCAGAACAATTCGCACAATAGGTTGGGAAAATGCGATCAATCCAAAAGACAACAGGCTTGTGCTTTTAGATACAACACTATAAATAGCTACTGAACTGGTATCAATCAACCATCCCAACAGGAAAATTGAAATGCGTGTATCAAGCAAATTAAAAATGTTTAATCCCAAAAACGGGATTGCTCGTTTAATTAGGTTTTCTGGAAAAATATGCGGAAAATTGTAAACTTGCTGTGGTAGTTTATAGCGGACAAAAAGGAATCCTATACCAACAGAAAAAATCAATGTTATCAGGGCATATAACCCAATAGCATTCGCAGATGTAGGTTGGTATGCTTCCATTTGCAGAAAAACAATGATGCAAATAAAAATTACTGGCTGAATAAAACTATCAGGTAATCGCCCGAGGACAATAAACTTAACCCCTTCCAGAGTTGATTGGATCACCTTAACCAAATTATAAAGAACTACCATTAAAACGCCAATAATAAATGCATCTTGCAATGCTAAGCCATCGGGTAAAATCAATTTGATAACAACATACAATATCGGCACAGTTATTGCTGAAATTCCGAGTACATATAAAAATGAGCTTGTTACAAATCCTCGGAGCTGTTGCCATTCTTGACTAATATGATACCGAGCGATCTCTCTTGACATCAAACGGGGGATTCCAACAGTACTGATAGCGGAGATTACTGGTACCCAAGACATTACGAGGGCGTACTCACCATATATTTTTTGCGTTAAGAAGCGAGCAAGCAACCATACTGTTGCGAAGTTTAATAGTTTATATAGTGCTTGCAAAAAGAGACCGCCACCGGTCTGTGAGATGATGAACCTCCGGTCAGAAGATGATGTCCCAATGATCTTGTGAAGTTTAGAAAACCTAATATCACTCATAGAATTTCAAAGGCAAATCCTTGTGCATAATACTATTACTAGAACTACTATATTTTCAAAGATACCATTAATCAACTTGCAAGTAATCATCCAACAGAATTTTGAGGTAACCGTGAGTCATTATTAATTGTCCAGTAAACACCCTGGAGTAATCCTAAAAACACCCAAAAATAATAACTTGCTATCCGGAATTCGAACGCCTGGTTTCCAAATTGAGCTAATCCCATCAGCGGTATATAAAGCAAGGATATCCATGCTATTTGTCGGTGAAGAGGTATCAAACTTAGGCGTCGAACCAATAACCCAAGACGATAATGCCTGATAAGAATCCACAGCCAGGCAACTAATCCTAGCAAGCCATAATATATAAGTAAAGCAACCCAATAGACATCTTCCATCGTACTGAGTGGCCTTACAGATGATATAAAAGTAGTTTTGGCGTTGTTTAATTGTTCATAAGCAATCATCGGGTCTGGACCGAAACCTATAAGTGGCTTGTTTAGTATCACTGTTAAAGGTCCTTCGATTAACCATCCTAATCGTCCATATTTATATACAATATTCCGATATCTTGTTGTGAAAACACGAAGGGAGTCAATAATAAAATTCTGTTGTGCGCGTACAGAATTTTGAATATCTAAATCCTGAGCATAATAGAAGACTATAAGAAGTATTAAAAATATTGACAATGAAACAAAAAGCAAATTTGGTGCGATATCTTCTTTACTCACAAGGAAGAAAACATACCTCCATGCTAGAATAAAAAACGCAGAGAATATCAGGATTCTTGAGTAAGAAAAGCCAATGAAAACCAGGATTAGACAAATGAGAATCCAATGGAGCCATCGCTTGTTATGCACAATCACCTGGATGCGGGAAAGTAACAAAATAAGTGCCACTGATAGGAACCATCCATAATGAATAGTATCCCCAAAAGTCCCATAAACAGCCCCCAGTTCTCTCGCTCCTGAAAGAACATTTGAGGAACGACTAAATTCTCCCAACTGCACAGCAACTGGTTGTAATACATTGCTTACCCAGGAAACTTTCATGATTTGCAAGCTGCCTAAAGTAATTTCTAGTATTGCCACAACAATGATTACTTTAAATAATAATTGAATTTGCGTTTTTCTCAAAAACAATAGCGAATGGGCAGCTAAATAATAAACAGGTATATATTTTAATAAAGCATTAACATTCACCAACATTCCCAAAGTAAATACTTGATTAATTAGTACTGAAAAAAACACTGTAATTCCAAACAGGATCAGCGGACCATCCAGAACGGTACGACACCAGGTACCATTAGACAATACTTGCCTCAATATCAAAGCAATAAACATTGTCCAAATAATTATTTCTGGTAGTAAGTAAGCAATAACCTGAATATTCTGGGGAAATAATTTAAGGAGAATAGCTTCGAAGGGTAAGTAAACTGCCAATATAATTACCATTTGCCATGAAGGAGATATTAACCACTTTATTCTTCTCATGCATTTATGTTCCAGGATGACAGATCAATATCTAGCAGCTGTTCAAGTTTTTGGTTATTAGGTTTGAAATATGCACTTAACCATTCATGGGTTAGTTCATTCATCTTTGGAGTTTTAAGTGGTTTTTGATTCCAATCGTGAAAACCAAGTATGATTCTGTCAAGCATTCTTTTGGGTATCACATTTCGGAACACTTTTTTCAATAAGCTGTCTTGTGAGTACACAATAAATGCAAATATTTGAGCTAACTTCTCATAACGTGGCCGGGTTGCCATGTTGTGTTGTTTTGTATCTATTGTTACCTTATATTGCTTATTTACCAAGTTTAATATCTTGTTGTAAATATCACTTGATTTTTCCTTGAGATCATCAGTTAGGATCACGTGTACTTGATCTTTTCCAAAAACTTTTATCAACCTCTCAATATGTGGATAATAAACGGAGTGGAACAAATATGATCGTGGAGTCATCCTATTTAGCCATCCATTAGATTTATCAGTATTTTCCATTTCAATCGCATCTTTAAAGTGATGAATCTGTTCCCACCCTTGCTTACGGGCATACCAATACTCAGAATATGCTCGTGTAATAGGGTTTCTTATCAAAACAACTACTTGCACAGCTGGATTGTGCTCAAAAAGCCTATTAATTGCTATATGAGAATACATTAGACGAACATGTTTCGCAAGGAGTACTTTGTTGATATCTGATCCAAAAAAACGGTTAAGTGTTTTATCAAATCCATCTTTATATGTATTATTATTAACGAAGTAACCCATCTCTGTCTGCCAATGAGCGGACACTTCAGGATGATTAGCAAGATTTCGCAACAATGTAGTAGTACCTGATTTGGGTGCACCTACAATCATAATGTCAATTTTCCGGTCCATACAATACAATCCTAACTTATTTTGACTAACAATTACGTGACATCCCCAACTTGGGCAATTTAATAAAATATCAATTTACTTCTATTAAATATAAAACCGTACACAACAGATTACTATTCATTTCTCTCAACCCCTTCACTAGCTTTAATACTATATGGATCAATTAGCAATGCTTCCTGATATGCGTGCAATGCATTTGTATAATCACCTGTCCACTCGTATATATTACCAGCTCGTAAGCAGTACAAAATATTAGGCACTACTAATAATTCTATTGCCTTCTCAATAGTTTGTTTAGCTTCTCCTGGTTGATCGTTCAATTTATATGCAAGTGAAAGCTCAAAAAACACTGGGGCATAATCAGGAAATCTCATCAAGGCTTCCTTATACACATCAATTGCTTGTGATATGTTTCTAGTTTTTCTCGCGGCATTTCCTCGTTCTATATACCACCAACGAGCATTCGGGTTTAACTCTAGCGCCATGTCAAATAAGCTATCGGCTTTCTTGTATTCATTCTCGCGAGTGTAGAGCTGCCCTAATGCAAAGTAACCTATTCCTTGTTGAGGTGCATTATCAATAGCAAACTGAAAGGTTTTAACAACAATATCTAATCTCTTTCCCTGTTCATATTGAATCCATCCCAATCCAATATATGCCTCAGGTAGGTTTGGTTTCTCCTTAATCGCTTTTTGATAGGATGATTCAGCCTCTTTCAAGTTTCCATCACTACGCAAAATATCGCCAAGCTGCACCAACCAACGAGCGCGTATGCTTGAATGAGGGTACTTCGCGAGTCCTTGCTGGAGAACAACAATGGCTGCGGGGTGATCTTTATAAATGTCTACAAGGAATTTTGTTAGCGGCATTATTCCATTTTCAGGCTTAACTACGTTAAAAGCCTGATAAATCTCCAACGCATCCTCAAGGTGGCCTTGGTCAGTGGCAATCTTTGCAGTAGACAACAGATATCTGTAATCTTGCGCTAATAGCCAATACTTCAACGCCCCCGGGTAATCACCTAACTCCTCAAGAGCTTGCCCTTGTATCGACAATGCAGTCAAATTACCATTACCTACTTCAGTTCCAAGTAACAATATTGCTTCTTCCGGTTGTTCATTCAATAATGCAATACGTGCCATACAGATCACAGCAAGGTCATGCTCAGAAGATGGCATTGTTACTTCCACAGCTTCCTTATTATTACCAAGGATATATTTCAAGCACCTAACAGACCATGTATTTACACTGACCGTGTCATGCCAAATTATTATCAGGAAAATTGAAGTAATGAAAAATATTATAAATGAACGTTTACTTCCAATCCACATAAATTTATCCTGGTTTTCTTGCATTATATAGGACAACCCAATGACTAGAACCAAAATGATGTTCTTAATCAAGAACGCTCAGATTGATATTTATAGCAGATTTTAATAATTGGCAGAGATCTTAATTAAATAATCTATTCTTTGGATAATATTTCTTTCTGTGTTAAATTTATCTGTCGATTATTAAACGGTTAAATAAGTTTCTCTTCAGAAGTCCACCAAGCATACATTAAAACACTACATACGGCAATCATCCCCCCAATGAAAGCAGCCAATCCTGTATTCAACATCTTATTGGGACCACTAGTTTTTTTTGGCACCATGGCTTCTGCTCCAAATTTGGCAGGGTCCACCTCATAAGCCTGGGTTATTCGAGTCTCCTTCAGTTGATTAGCAAGGGCTGTATATGTATTTTTTGCTAAATCACGTTCTAGTGTAAACTGTTCCACCTTATACATCTCAAACTCAAGGGTCACCGCCAATAATGTGATCCGGTTTTCCAGTGCTGTAATCTCTTTCTCTAATTCGATATTCTGATACATCACAGCAGATATTAAGTTATTGACAACTTCCATACCTTCTTCAGCAGAATAATTCTCAGTGATAGATTGGTCAACTTGCAGCTGAATGGGGGATTCCTCCATTGCGCCTGACGTTTGCTGCTGTACGGTGATAATACTCAAGACCATTCCTGGAGAAAGCGAGGTATCCATTTTGAGGGTTTCCAGCTGAATCTTAACTGTTTCCGCATCGCTGATTAGCAGTTGGTTACTGTCAATTTTCAGTAGGTACGTCTCCAAGGTATG
>Ga0255364_10148_pt2 | contig 14065 bp, 12 predicted proteins | sample ANMaggSSYBR01G12_FD_182087 | JGI IMG/M metagenome (GOLD analysis project Ga0255364, IMG submission 182087) | Sediment cell enrichment communities from methane seep in Santa Monica Basin, California, United Staets - ANME aggregate JGI... | ecosystem: Environmental > Aquatic > Marine > Cold seeps >...
GATTATCAGATATCTATTTGGAGAAAAAATGTACACAAAAATTGAGTCAATTATCGGCCGTCAAATCCTGGATTCCAGGGGCAACCCCACAGTTGAGGTGGATGTTCAACTATTGGATGGAAGTGTGGGTCGAGCGGCAGTTCCCTCCGGAGCATCAACCGGAATTCACGAAGCACTTGAATTGCGAGACGGAGACAAGAAAAAATTCGGCGGAAAAAGTGTGTATACTGCGGTAAATAATGTAAACGGCAAGATCTTTGATGCGCTGGTCGGAGAGGAGGCAACTCGACAAAAAGAGATCGATAAAATCCTCCTTGAACTGGATGGAACCAGCAACAAATCCAAACTGGGAGCAAATGCGATCCTGGGTACGAGCCTGGCGGTTGCTAAAGCGGCGGCATCCTCTCTGGAAATTCCTCTCTACCAGTATATCGGCGGAGTGTATGCCCACGTCCTGCCCTCTCCGATGATGAATATTCTCAACGGTGGAGAGCATACGGATTGGCAGTCAACTGATGCCCAGGAGTTTATGGTGATGCCCTTGGGTGCGCCAACATACTCCGAAGCACTGCGCTGGGGTAGTGAAATTTACCATACTCTAAAATCTGTTCTGAAGTCTCACGGTTATGCCACCCTGGTTGGTGATGAAGGAGGATATGCCCCAGCTCTGGGTTCCAATGCTGAAGCAGTTGAAATCATCCTGGAAGCGATTGAAAAAGCGGGATACAAAGCGGGCGAAGATATTGTTATCGCCCTCGATCCGGCTGCGTCAGAGTTTTATGAAGAAGATACCGGATTATATAATCTGCGAACAGAAGGCAAAAAACTTTCCAGCGCTGAAATGGTCGCCTTTTGGGAGGGATGGGTTGAAAAATATCCCATCGTTTCCATTGAAGACGGTCTGGCACAGGACGACTGGGACGGCTGGAAATTGATGACTGAAAAATTAGGGGATAAAATCCAGATTGTTGGTGATGACCTGCTGGTCACCAATCCAGATCGGGTCCGCAAGGGAATCAAGGAAAAAGCCTGCAATTCGCTCCTGGTGAAAGTAAATCAGATCGGCAGCCTGACAGAAACCATTGAATCGGTTGAGACCTGCCACCGGGCGGGCTGGACAGCTGTCACTTCCCATCGATCCGGTGAAACCGAAGACAGCACCATTTCAGATCTGGCAGTCGCCCTTAATACCGGTCAGATCAAAACCGGTGCGCCTGCCCGTTCAGATCGGGTAGCAAAATACAACCAGCTGTTGCGCATCGAAGAAGAGCTGGGAGATATGGCAGAATATGCTGGATGGAAACCTTTCCAAAAGTAAAAAATTAAATTGGAAACGGTACCCTCGAAGAATTCCGTTTCCTCAATCTAAATTACAAAAACCACGATCCGTAATCCTCTCAGGATTACGGATCGTATTGTTTTCAACAGAAATTTTCTTGGATTTAGAGCGCGTTGATCAAATCCTCATCAGAAATATCATCCAGTTCCTCGGTATCTTCCAGATCCTTGATTTCAACCGATTGGACTGCCTCTTTGATAGATATATCCTCCCGGCGTTTGCCGGGTTCCGGAGTGCCGCAGAAGGGACATAAACTCCAGGGAAGTTTCATCAGCCGATCACAGGCATGACAGGATTTCATCAACTTGGTATGGCAATTGGGGCAAACAATCCAGTCTTCAGCAGTATGCCGTCCGCAGCCGGGGCAAGCGGATCGCTCTTCAATGGCCTGCAGCAGGGCTTCTTCCTCGAGCATGTGCTGGTATTCGTCTTCCATGGTTTGCGGAGGGCGTAAAATCAAATAAACCACAATCCCGGGCAAAAATAATACAGCAACGACCAGGACTGCCAGAATTCTCACTAGAGGATCCTTTACTCGCGAACGGATATCACGGTAGGTCCAGATCAGTAAACTGAGCCAGAATGCGGCAATAAACGCTCCCCCCCAGGCAGCTGCAATCAGTAAAAAGTTGTTTAAAGATGAAGGATCAAATATCATCAAAGAACTCCTCGACCAAAATTATACCTTAATTCAAGGTAGCTATTACAGGGGGGAGTATCACCAGTGTTTTATTGTACTCTTGCTCTTTTTTATTTTCTCTTGTATAAAAAAGGAAAGTGGGGTTACAAAGAGGAGGATGATATGGAGCGGGGACAACCATCCTATCGAATCAAAGACCTGAATCATAACGAAAGACCGCGGGAAAGATTAGCCTCGATGGGCGCTCAGGTATTGAGTACTGCCGAATTATTGGCGATTCTGTTGCGAGTAGGTGTTGAAGGAGAGAATGCCATCCAGGTTGGACAGAGGCTGCTGCATGATCTTAATGGCTTACCCGGATTACAAAAGGCATCATATTCAGAAATTTGCGCCCAACACGGGATCGGTGCAGCGAAAGCGGCTCAGATCAAAGCAGCTATTGACTTGGGAAGGCGTTTATCTGCTCAGACAAACGAAGACCGACCAATCATTCACAGCCCGGAAGATGCCGCCGACCTGGTCCAGTATGAGATGAGTTCATTGGAGCAAGAACAGCTGCGTGTAATCCTGCTTAATACCAGGAATCATGTGCTGGCAATCAAAACCATTTACCAGGGATCTCTAAACTCCTCCCAGGTCAGGATCGGGGAATTATTCAGGCCAGCTATCCGGGAGAATGCAGCGGCTGTGATAGTCATTCATAATCATCCCAGCGGTGATCCTTCTCCCAGCCCGGATGACGTGGCAATCACAAAAGCCATCATTAAAGCCGGAAAACTTCTGGACATCCAGGTATTAGATCATCTCATTATCGGCCAGGGGAGATTTATCTCTTTAAACAGAAGGGGATTGGGGTTTTCAGAAACTTAACGTGTTGCTCGAACTGAAAACCCTTGAAACTCACCGGTATAGTCCTGCCAATTCTCTTTCACTTCATTAACAAGGGAGGATCTGGATCCCCTTTTTAAAATGAGGAGCAGTTGGTCGAGTTCCTCTTTTTCCCCCTCGGCGACAACTTCCACATACCCTTCCCGGCAGTTTCTAACCCAGCCGGTAACCGCCAGATCTCCAGCGGCGCCCATTACAAAATAGCGAAATCCAACTCCCTGCACTCTTCCAATTACCCGGGCGTGCAGCCGCTGGTTCCGAGATTCATTCATCATTATCCCATTCCTGTTCGATCCGGCTTTCCTTATATTTACTGAAGATAAATACACCAAGAAATATTAACAAGATCAAAAGGATTCCGATGAGGATATAAATGTACATCAGGTTCCTTTCCCTGGAAAACACATCCTGTTTCCAGTCTTTCTCAAGTTCTTCCAGGGTCATTCCGAGGGCAACTTCCACACCTCGTTCGCAGCTGACTCCCTGATCGTAACTAGAAATCATCGCCTGTACACCAGCTATACCAAAATTTCGCTGAATATAGTCCAGCAATGAATCTGATTGAGCATAAGAGAGAAGAGCCAGATCTGTATCCGCAGGAAAAGCAACACAAATATGAGCAAACGGGATCAATCCTCTATCTTTATCGGCTTTTTCGAGAATTAAATCATAATCCGGTCGGGAAAAGAATTCCATCTGGGATGCAATCCCCTCGTTAAACCAGGCGGGAAGATATTGGTATTCTGCGCCCATAAAGCGATACAGCAATATGTGAGTAATCTCGTGAGGAATCAATCGTTGAATATCGAGCGACTGATCAACACCGGGAGGTAATGCTACAACAACTGAACCCAATTCGGGATCCGCGTGACCGCCTACCCAGGTTTGACCAACACTGGCCAGGGTGGATTGCAGTTCTTCTTCGCTGCTGTATATAAAGATTACGATGGGCTGGTTTTCTTCCGGCTGCTGGAGCAATTCCAATACCTGCTCCATTCCCCTGGTGGCAGAATCTAGCACTTCCTGAGCCAGAGTGATTTCACCCTCATACCAATAAATCTTAAATGGCTCTTCAATCAACTCCTGCCAATTATGGCGATTATCCAGATAGGTAAATGAGTAGGTTGGTGTATCGAAACTTTCCCCAGATTCCATAACCAAGTGGTAGGAATAGGTAATATTGGCAAATGTTGGCAGTGGCCTCTGCGACAAGTCATATACAAATTGACCCTGACCAGAGGAATTGAGCGAGACTTCCCCCACAAATGAGGATATGCCCGGCGCCTGTAGAACCAGTGTGATTTGGCTGATGGGTACTTCACTTTCAAGTTCTATCCGGAAAACCAGTTCTTCCCCGAAGCTATACTCTGCGCTTTCACTCAGTATATCTACTCCGGTCTGGGCTTGGACAGTGAAAGGGAAGAAGATTATCAGGAACAAGAATGAAATAGTAAGTGTTTTTTTCATGAGTAATAATATGGGTTTATCTACCTGATTGCCTGGAATCACTTTATTTGTTCTAAAAAAAATCACTCCAACCATTGATCATCATCCAGTTCAAAATCATCCAGTTCAAAATCTTCCTCTTCATAATCATCCTGAGTGTAATCATAATCATCCAGGATGTATTCATCATCACTTGAAAAAGGCATATCAAATATTGAGAGATTTACACCATCTTCCAAAAAATCAAGTCGTTCCAGGGCTTGCTGGATAAGCTCTACTTCATCCTCACTAACCTCATCATCCAGCAATTGATGGATGGCAGGACCGGCATCTTCTCCTCCGATTTGTGAAAGGGCCCAAATAGCAGCCCCGCGAATATCAGCGAGATCATCCAACAGATCCAGGATAACCGGAACTGCCTCTTCCAGGACCAATTCCCCACTGGCGCGGACGGCTTCCAGTCGGACTTTGGGTGAGGTATGCTGCAGTTGGTTGAGGACCATTTCACTGAATTGTTGGTCTAAGGATCGACCCATGGCAAAAATCGCACTGGCAATCCAATCTTCGTCATCGCCATTATATGCTTCCAGAATATACCCCTGGACTTCAGATCGGGAGGAATAACTAATCGCTTCCAAAGAGCGCCGCTTTATCTGGGATGGCTGATCGCTCTCCAGGATCTGGAACAAGGTATCCTCTATCTGCTCTTTTATTTTAAGACTAATTTTGTCAAGTTCACCCCGGAATATATATTTTCCCAGGATAGAAGCTGTCACAGCTCGGACATCTACACTTTGCTCTTCCTCCAGAACAGAGATAAAGAAAGGAATCAGATCATCGGTATTAAATATTTCAATCGCCCGGGTGGCGAAGAAACGCACCTGATCATCAACATCTTTGATAGCAATCCTAAAAACCGATTCAAATGTCAGTAAGTTGTTAGTATCAGTGAGCTGTTCAAGATCTTCAATTATCCCCCTGCGTCGGTCGACGTTAATACTATCCCAGGTAACGGACAGGATGGAAAGGTTTTCAGGGCTGATATCCGAGAGTCGGTAAAGATAGAGGGGATCAAGAATTTGATCTTCATCCAAAAAGGCCGTCACAACCTCGTCAAAAGGGATATCATCCAGGGGAGAAATAAGAGGCTCTTCCATCAGGGTAATTGAACCGGTGAAGTGAAATCTAAAATATTAAAGTAGATTAACAACAGGATCACACTGAAAAACCCAACCATATTAACCACATTTTGAACTTTCTGGGAAACCCGTTTACCAACAATCAATTCAGGTAGTACAAATAAGATTCTTCCTCCATCGAGTGCAGGAATCGGCAGCAGGTTTAGAACACCCAGAGAAACAGTGATCGATACCAGGAATAAAAGAACATTAACCGTGGAGGATGTTCCCGGCAAAAGCTGCTGATTTTTGGCTCCTTCGTATATATCATACATGCCTTTATAACCCACCGGGCGACCGACCTCTTCCCCAGCCCCCCTGATGAGCTGCCCTGGTAATCGCATCACAGCAAGACTGTGCTGACCGGTTGCGGCAAAGCCCAGCGGTAATGCCTGGACCCAGTTTATCTCCCTGACCGGGCTGGTCATTAAAATACCAATTGCGCCCTGATTTTCAGGTGGATTTTCCCGAGGGACCATGACAATCTGGTTTACCTGATCTCCTCGCTGGTACTCCATTGTAATTTCCTCACCCAGGTGGGCGTATATTTCCGCCCTTAAGGCGTCATAACTGTCCAATTCAAGCTCGTTGACACTGAGGACAATATCCCCCGGAAGCAGACCAACCTCCTGGGCAGGTGAATTCTGGACAACTTCCTCGATCTCAATAATACTCATATCTGGAACACCCAGCTGACTGAAAACAACTGCGTAGATCACCACTGCCGCTAGCAAATTCATGATCGGTCCAGCCAGGTAAACTCCTATCCGGACCAGAGGTTTTGAATCGGCCAGACCACCCTCAATTTCGGGTTGACTTTCACCCAACGGTTTTACAAATCCACCCAAAGGGATCCAGTTCAGTGTATAGTCTGTACCTCGAAATTCAAAGAGCTTGGTAATTCTTGGTGGAAATCCAATTCCAAATTCCTCTACCGGTACTCCAAATATCAGGCATGCCAAGAAATGTCCTACTTCATGCAGGATGATCATCGAAGCTAATACACCAATAAACTGTAACAAGTTAACTAACATAAGGTTTTCCATTCCATTATTAATACTCTTTATACTTCAATAAATCGTGATTTATTCAACTTTTTTGCAAGGTATAAAATTATACCCCAGGTAAATCCTATTCGAGAAGGCGGGCAGGACCACCCGGAGTGCATTCTAATATCGAATTAACACCCTCGAGGGAGTATAAATTTTCCTTTACAGTTTTTGCTTCTGCAGTTGGGCAGATTACATGCACATTGGGTCCAGCGTCAATTGTATAACAAACTTGCATCCCTTCCCGCCGCCAAAATTGCACAGCCCTCATGACATTTAAAGTCCCGGGATGCCAGTAAATCAGAGGAGGGACAGAAGTCATCATCACTGCGTGCATCAAGTTGCAATCCTGTTCTACGATTTCCGCAAAGACCGGGAAATCCCGTTCCAGGATGGATTTGCGGCAGATTTCCAAACGCCGGTTAACATCCTTCACTCTGGCTCTCTGGAGAGGGGATGTATCAGCCAGAGTATGGCCCTGGGAAGATCCAGTTTCCTTATGTTCCCTGCTGATTAGCACAATTAAGTCCGTCAGATCCCATTGAATTGGTTCCGCAAAGGAAAACGCAAAGGAAGAATCGTGATCAATACCTGGCTGCCATTCCACAAATCCTCCCGGTATCGACCGACTAGCAGATCCGGATCCCGTCCGAGCTAGTTGGGAGAGTTCTCTTTCTGATAAACACATTCCGGCAGCTGTACTGGCGGCATAACTCAGGGCGGCAAAGGCAGATGCGGATGAAGCAATCCCGGTTCCTGTGGGAAAGTTATTTTCACTTTCCACACTGGCAAATGTCTTAAAGTCGACCATACTCCTGATCCGGTCCAGAAAAGTACTTACTCTCTCTAAAACAATCCCGTATTCAGGATTTCCATTCAGGATTAGTTGATCTCTTACCAGGGAGGGATCAAAGCTGACCGTTGTGCGTGTTTCTAATTGTTTTAAATTCATGGAGATGGACCCGTTTGCCGGGATCCTGAAATCCTGGTCCTTATTTCCCCAGTATTTAATGAAAGCTATATTCGGATGAGCAGATGCTGATGAAATCATATTTTTCTCTTTGTATGAAGCCTGGTAAACAGTATTTTACTCTCTTGCCAGAGAGAGAGTAGGAAATAAACAGCTCAGCTCTCCCTGCCAGGATTGATTGAACTCAAGTGGTGTCGTACCCATCAGGAGGAGATGTCCAGAAAATCCTTCCAGAAATCTCTGCAGTAACTCATTTTGTCCGGGTAAAGGTAACTGTTGACAGATCTCCTGGATAAAAAGGGCTTGATTTTCTTGAACTTCATCTCGGAAATCAACTCCATAAGACAGATTGGAAACTGCAGAGGGGTTAAACTGGTAGGAATCCGGATTTGTTTCCTGAAGGATCAGACCAATTTCAATTAAAGCAGCCTGATCAAGTAGAAAGATCTGATCCCAGGATAAGTTGCGATCTCTGAGAATGGTCAGGAATTTATCTGAGGGTTGGGTGGGTTCATCTAACCAGAAAGCTCCCCGCAAATTTAAATCCCTCTTAATCCCGTCATCCGCTTGGGAAGGGAAGATCGGAAAGAATAATTTAATCTGCCCAACATCCCCGGATCGACTTAGCCAAACCCCATGCAGCAGCGGGTCGGGTTTGGTTAGATCATCAACAAAGATTAGCAGTGTAAAAGGATCCAACGGGATGGGATCTCCCGCTTGTTCCTCTAAAAGAATAGGGCTCCTGGTATCCTGAGTCTGTGGATTTGGACCATCTCCATCAGAAAACGCGGTCTGGCTGGCCTTGATTCCCAGGAACAGGAACAGGCTGAAAAATACCGCAAACAGAACCAGCATGACCTTTGATTTCATAAACCTCACAGACAGCGGTAAATTACCCGATCGGGAAGGGGTTCCCGGGAGAGTAAGTCTATTTTTAGCTCTTTTTTTGTATCATACCACTTACAATGATTTTATCAGCTTCCCCCTGATGGCACACCAAACGATCTAGAAAAGATAAGAATCTAGGCACCTGTCAGTTTAAAACAATAAATCGGGCTTGATTTTCGGTCTGGATCAAAAATACCCCTTAAAAATCAGCCCGTTTATTTAGATAAGTAGAATTTGAATAGTTTTTCTTAGGATTCCTGGATTATTGAAACAACAGGGAAAAATAGTATTCTCAAGAAACAAATCGTATCAAATGGAAATTTTACTAAGAGATTCCCCAATATCAGCTTGAGAGGTTCTTAACATCTCATATACAGGTTCTAATTTTTTATAAACTTCACTGTTTTCTAAGATTGGTTCGGCAATACTTTCAACATTATGGATTTGATCGACTTTTGAAAAATCCTTCCATAAGCCACAGCCGATTGCAGCAAGTGCCGCAGCGCCCAGTGAACCAGCATCTTCTCCAATATTCGTTTTAACAATATTCATCTCAAACACATCTGCGAATATCTGCCGCCACAAGCTGCTTTTACTGCCGCCGCCTACTATCACCATCTCAGTGCTCAAATTGGTGAATTTTTTCAATACTTCCAGCACAGAACCAAGGTTCATAGCAATGCCTTCCATTCCAGCCCTTACCAGATCGGCCCGTGTGTGGCCGAGGTCAAGTCCTGAAAATGCACCCCGGATATTGGCATTGGGTTCCTGAGACGATCCCCCGGCAAGACTTGGATTAAATAGAAGTCTATTTGCTCCTGGGGGGGATGTTTCTGCAAGCTGCCCCATCAAATCATAAACATCCTGGTTGGTTTGAGCAGCTTCCTCAACAAGATCCGGGCAGATATTATCACCCAGCCACCGGAATGAATTACCTGCAGAAAAGATACTTACCGCAGAAGTAAACATCTCTGGAATAACATGTGTAAAAACAAACGGCCTGCTGTTTGCATCCAAGACCGGATTGTCAGCTGAGACAGCGATCCAGGCTGATGAGCCCAAAGATAAATAAACTCTGCCGCTTGTAATATTCCGTGCCCCAAGTGCCATGCAGGAATTGTCAACACCACCGCAGGCAACCTTCACCCTTTGCGGCAAACCAAGACTCTGGGCTGCCTCCTGGGTAAGTTCACCTATTATTTCTGTGGAAGGAATTATTTCAGGAAAGATCGATTCATCCAGGCCGCTGGCATCCAGGAGGTCAGAAGAATAGCTCCAATTGTTCAGATCATAGACACCGCATCCGGAAGCATAGGAATAATCAGTTTTGATTTGCCCTGTCAATTTAAAGTTAATATAGTCTTTTGTTCCAATAACTTTGTAAATATTCTTAAAAACATCAGCTTCATTGTCCCGATACCAGAGAATTTTAAAAACGGAATACAATTTAGCTGGAAAACCATTTCCAGTGGTCATGTACCAATTATTTTCATCAGTTTTTTCAAAATAACTCTCGGCCTGCACTCCAGCCCGGGAATCGGACCAGATCGGTGTCGACTCCCGAAGAAGTCTCCCATTTTTATCGATTGGCACAACCCCGAGGCTGTGACCGGAAAGGGCCAGGCACTCGATTTCATTTACATCAACATCGGTCTTTTCCAGCAGCTGCCTGGTGCTGTGAACGATGGAATCCCACCAGTCCGCCGGCCTCTGCTCGTGCATACCCGCTTGAGGATAAAGGGTATCATAGCCCTGAAAGGTGCTCGCCAGGCACAGCCCCTCAGAATCATATAACGATGCCTTGTTCCCTCCGGTACCGAGGTCATAGGCGATGATTTTTTTATTCATGCATGTGTCCCTTTTTCATAAATCCTGATCAAACCTCAACCCCTTTTGAAAAACGCAGCTCAAACTCTTTTATCAACTCCGCCCCTTTGCTTACCCCAAGCTGATCAGCTCCTGCGCGCAAAAATTCTAGAGCATCATCCAGGGTATAAATCCCACCCGAAGCCTTGACTCTCATCTTGTCACTGACTGTCTTTCTTATCAGTAAAATATCTTCAATGGTTGCACCCTGGGGATTATTATTTACCATTTGCAGGTACTGGGTTCGAACTCCTGTGGATGTTTTAACCATGTGAGCACCTGCAGTCTCAACAAGTTTGCTTGCCCGCTGTTTTTCCTCTTCATTTAGCACCCAGGCTTCAATAATTACTTTTACAATTCTGCCCTGGGCTTTTTCTACCACTGCCTCAATATCCGTTTGTACCATTTGATTCTTTTTGGATTTCAACGCCCCGATCTGCATCACCATATCGATCTGGGTGGCACCGTCCCGCACAGCCATTTCAGTTTCCAAAGCTTTGGATTCCGTTGGATGGGAACCAAATGGAAAACCGATATTTCCACTGATTTCCAAGGGGGTATTCTTTAAAAGCTGTGCAGTAAGCAGTACATTTACTGGATTTACACAAACTACACCGACACCGACAGATTTTGCATCCTCACAAAATAACCGTACATCACCCTCAGAGGCAAACTGCTGGCAAAGGCTGTACTCTATCCGTTTTTTAAATTCTTCGACTGTTATATGCATATTAATCCAATCAGATCGAGCCTGGTATTAATTCAAATCCCACAAACCCCCGAAAAAGGGGGAGCGTGGAACGATTAAAATTCACATTTCATATCAGGTACGTTTTTCTGCTAGTTTGCCTTCTTTCTTGCGGATATCCGATAAGGCTTTGGCATATTCTTTCTCATAAGTCGCGCACGCTACAGGCATCTGCCGGATCAACAACTCCACACAGTTATCGCAAACATTGCACCACCTGATCTCATCTGCTTTGCCGGCTTCTAGTTTGATGGGGAGTTCGCTGTCCGCCAGGGATTGCCGTCCTATCGCCACCATGTCCACGACTCCATCACGGATATTTTTATTGGCCCAATGCTCAAATGTGGTCTCTTCAGGTTTCGCCGCGTGGAATTTGAGTCTTCCGTCAGCGTAAATAGAATAGGCGGATCCGATCACAGCTGTTTCCGGTTTGAGGGCATCCTGGACGACTTTTTGGAAAGTGAAATGCAGGTAGCCGTAATCCGGCATGCTCTTATCCGGCTGGGTCAGGGCCAGGGTTATGGATGGACTTCCGGCAGACTGTAAAATATACTTTGCTCCCCTCTGCTCGAGTCCCTGGACCAATTTTTGAATCTCTTTAAAGTCGATCACCGGTGTACCAGGACCCGCAGTTCCCATTCCACCGGGGAAACCTTCCCAGACTGAGATTTTTGATCCAACAATAAAATTCGGGTCGTTGATTTCTTTGTCAATTCGCTCATAAATCTCATAAGCAAAACGCATCCGGTTTTCAAACGGACCGCCATATTTCCAGTCCCGATCATTGTAGGGACGGCAGAATTGGGATCCCAGATATCCATGGCAAAGTTTTACATCGATCCCGTCGGCCCCGGCGTCATGAGCAACCTTTGCAGAAGTGACGAACTTGTCGATGATATCCTCCACCTCTTCTTCGGTCAGCAGATCTCCCCCGAAACCGGGCAGTGGTTTAACGCAGACCTTGCGAGAAAATTCGGATGAGCCCAATTCACCGTTGTGGGTCAGCTGGATGAAGAGTAGGGTTTTGTCATTTTCCTTCCGCAGGGTCTCAACCAACTTCGTTAAGGCAGGCTGATTGTCACGGGTGCCGATCAGCTGGTTAATGCGGCCTTTGCTTTCGTCCACCACACTGATAGCTTCCATAAAGATCACGCCCGCGCCGCCCCGGAAAGCCTTTTTGTACCTTTCATAGGTTAGTTCGGTAGGATTGCCCTGGTCGTCGGCATCATTGCACTCCATGGCGTTGAGGGCAATCCGGTTCACAGCAGTTTTTGGACCTATTTTCAATTCGGTGAACAGTGGTCTATCTGTGCTCATATCTCTGCTCCTGAGGGTAATTTATGTTGCTCAACTTGATAAAAGACTTGTACTTGTTCCCCCAACCCTGATCAGGTGCTCTGGGATAGGGGGAAGAGAGTTTATATTAAGTGATCAAACTACTATCAGTCATTCAAACAGTTTATCACCTCGGCCTTCGTACCTGCCCTTGATAATTAAAGGTTTCAAATATTCAATTGTTTTTTCAATACCGTCTTCACGGCTCATGACAACATCTTCGTGTTCATAACTGACCACATAATCATAGCCTACCAGTGCCAATTCGGTCATAACCCGCTTCCAGGGCACGGATCCCCAGCCAGGGATTCTGAACCTGAAACCGCGGTCAATCCGGTCCCAGGGGCCAGTTGGCTGCAGACCGGAGCGTTTGACATTGTGCTCAACAATCTCTCCATCCTTGGCGTGAACATGGTAAATGCGGCTTCCCAGTTCCTGCACAAAAATAACCGGGTCAATACCCTGAAGAACAATATTTGCCGGGTCATAATTAAATCCCCAGGCTTTATGCCCATCCAGAAGCTCGATGCTCTTGTGAGCTGTCTCAATATTGTAGACGTACTCGTTGGGATGCGGTTCGTGGGCAAATTTTACACCCTGCTTCTCGAATTCATCCAGGACTTCTCCCCACCTTTCAACAAAGGCCTGCCCCATTTCGTCCCAGCCCTGGGGATATGGAAAGGGGAACCAGCGGGAATATCTTTCACAGCCAATAAAACCACACACCACCGGAACTTCCAGAGCGTTGGCGGCCTCTGCTGTTCTTTTCATTCTATCCATACCGAATTTGATTTTTTCTTCCGGAGTGCCTTCAAAGAAGCTGTCAGTATCTTTGGTATGAGGACCAAGTATGAGCTGGCTATCCGTATGGTTGCTCAGGGCCGAGATGGCGATATCGTATTTCTTTGTTAGGTTTTTGATCTTTTTTCCACCGTCTTTTAGTACCTCTTCAATATCGCAGTGGTCGTTTCCAAAGAAGGCGGGAAGTTCAGCCATTTCATAACCATGTTCCGACATAAGTTTGAGAACAGATTCCAGATCCCTATCCATATAATTCGCAGTAAACATTCCTATTTTCATGTTGATCTCCAATTGATTGTTTTCTATTAAATCAAAATTAAATCTGTTCCATTGGTATCCAGCACTTCTCTTTATTAGAAATTTCCAGAGCGGTTAAAAGACGCTGAACTTCCAGTCCATCATCAAAAGTTGCACCCCAGGGCGCTACATCCAGGTTGTTTGCGATACTATTAACAAAGTGAAAAATAGTATTGCAGTGATGGTGTTCCCAACCAAGCATATGTCCTGGTGGCCACCAGTTCTTAATCCAGTCATGCACTTCGGATTCGGTAACCAGAATAGTACGAAAACCCTGTGTTTCCAAGGGATCATCCAAAGAAAAATACTGTAAAAGATTGTTCTGGGTAAGCTCAAATTGTATTGCTCCCCGGCTGCCATAAACCTCAATCTGCCATAATGATTTCCTTCCTGTGGCGAACCGAGTGGCTTCAACAGTTCCAAGACCGCCGTTATTAAAACGAAACATTCCCAAAGAAGCATCATCTACAGTTACGGGTCCTTTTTCAGATCCACCCTTTCCCGATAGTCCGCTAGCTTCCAAAGGAATTGGTCGTTCTTTAATAAAAGTCTCAGCAACCCCACTAACCTCAGTAATTTCCAAGCCTGTCAAAAACCTCGCCATATCCAGGCTGTGCGCA
>Ga0255364_10215_pt1 | contig 14012 bp, 6 predicted proteins | sample ANMaggSSYBR01G12_FD_182087 | JGI IMG/M metagenome (GOLD analysis project Ga0255364, IMG submission 182087) | Sediment cell enrichment communities from methane seep in Santa Monica Basin, California, United Staets - ANME aggregate JGI... | ecosystem: Environmental > Aquatic > Marine > Cold seeps >...
CTGCACACTGAAGACGGCGGTGAAACCTGGGAAGAGCAACTTAGCGGAATAGACGATAATTTGTATTGTATTTACTTTACTAATTCCACTCATGGCTGGGCAGTTGGTGAAGGTTACGGGAGCAGTCTTTACCGTACCATTAATGGAGGTATTACATGGGAAGAAATGGAATCATTAGATAAAGCAAACGGAATATACTTTACCGATTCACTCAATGGGTGGATTACACTTTGTAGCTCGCTTGGTCCCGGTGGTGGTGCTTATATCGGCCACATATTACGTACTAATAATGGTGGTGAAACATGGGAAATCCAATCAGAGGTTTACAATGCTCCGCGCAGTGTATGTTTTACCGATTCACTCAATGGGTGGGTATCAGGAGGCTACGGTTGTGGTAGCACCGGTTATTGGCACGGCTTTATCTTGCACACCAATGATGGTGGAAACAACTGGGAGTACCAATTCGATTATTCAGGTCATGATGGTTATGCTCTATATGACATTTGCTTTACTGATTCGTTGAAGGGCTGGTCTGCAGGCGGAGGTTGGCCAAACCAAGGGGGAAAAATACTTAAAACAACCGACGGTGGCGATAACTGGGATACATCATACTTTGATACATCATATGGGACGGATAGATTTTACTCAGTTTCTTTCGCTAATCAGTTCAATGGATGGGTAGTTGGCGAGGGAGGTAGAATAATTTCTACAATAGATGGTGGAAATTCATGGGAATCAGAATCGAGCGGAACCGGCCATGATTTGATAAGTGTTTATTTTACTGAAAATGGCCATGGATGGGCTGTTGGTGGTGGCGGTACAATTTTGTACGCGAATTACAGCCAGACTGTTGGTATGAATGTGTCTGAATCTCAAAGTTTAAACATCAGCCTTCGATGTTACCCAAATCCCTTTTCCACTTCTACAACCATCGAATACGAACTCAAACAAGCAGGATCCATCCAAATTTCAATCTACAATCACCTTGGTGAAAGACTTGAACTTATTCAGCAAACACAATCATCAGGAAAACAGCAATTGTTTTGGAATGCAGAAAGATTACCGCCAGGAGTTTATTTCTGTGTATTAAAAACCAAAGAAGGAATACAAACAACTAAAATGACAAAACTATAAATTAACAATAATTATGAACGTCATTGCGAGCCATAGCTTGGGTTTATGCGTAAGAGCGAAGCAATCTGTTATTACAAATTCATCACTTAACCTGAAACAGATTGCTTCACACCCTCACACATGTCCAGCCCTTCAGTTCGCAATGACGGGAAACTAAAAACAAAATCATCATGAAAAAACTCTATTCACTAATCGCAGCTCTCCTGGTCGTGGTAATGACCTCGATGATGCTGATTGAAAAAAATGACAGTCAACAGACTAAGTCATCAACAATGGAAAACAACCAGCCCATGTTCCACAAAGGAATGATCACCATTAAGGTAAAGGAGGGAATTAAAGACTTAATGAAACAAAAAGGAAATGTTTTCCTTAATATTCCTTCACTTGATTCTAAAGCCGGTAAGTATAAAGTGGATCTCCTTGAAAAACGATTCAAGTACAATCCAAAAAAGTTGAAAAAAGGAATGCCCGACCTTTCAAGGATATACAGGATTGAATTTCCTGAAGATTATCCTGTAACCAAAGTAGCCAGGGAATTTTCCAAAGACCCGAACATTGAATATGCGGAACCAATACCGTTTATCCAACTACTTGAAGTACCTAATGATCCCATGTATGGCCAGCAACCATACCTTCAGCAAATATTCGCAGAGGAAGCCTGGGAAATCCACAAGGGGGAAAATGGTACGGAAGAAGTTATAATTGGAGTGGTTGATTCGGGAGTAGAATGGGGTCACGAAGATCTTATTGACAATATCTGGCAAAATATGGGTGAAGATTTTGATGGAGATGGGCATACTTTAGAGTTTGTAAGTGGTGAATGGATTTTCGACCCGGGCGATGAAAACGGATTGGATGATGATGGAAATGGCTACATCGATGATTTTATTGGGTGGAATTTCTATAATAACAGCAATGATCCCAACCCAATACCCGGAACTTTAAAATGGGATCATGGCACCAAAATGGGAGGATATGCAAACGCTACTACCAATAATAACATCGGGATTGCCAGTATAAGCTGGAACCTGAAAACAATTCCTGTACAAGCTGGTTGGGATTGTTATATATTCCAGGCTTATAATGCTGTTATTTACGCTGCAGAAAATGGTGCGGATATAATTTCATGCAGCTGGGGACACTATGGTTTTAATACTATTGCCTATCAGGAAGCGATTGATTATGTAAATGGATTGGGCAGTATTATAGTTGCTGCTGCTTCTAATGATAATCAGTTTAGAAATTTTTATCCAGCTGCTTCTCCGGGAGTTATCTCGGTTGCTGCTGTAAATCATATTGACCAGAAAGCCAGTTATTCCAATTTTGGCCCGAGTATAACTATAAGCGCTCCGGGAGGGGATGGAAGTTATCCCTTGTTAACCACTAATGTAAATAATTCATATACCAGCACAGGGGGAACTTCATGTGCCACACCTATTGTTGCTGGACTTTTGGGCCTTGTAAAGTCATATCATCCCGACTGGACACCTGACCAGGTGATCACCCAGGTGCTTGGTACTGCTGATACCATTGATTCAATTAATCCCGGGTTTGAAAACCAGTTGGGTTCAGGCCGGATCAATGCTTACAGTGCGCTAGACAGTTCCGGTGTCACGCTTCAGCTGGAAATTGCTCTCGATCTGTTTTATTCAGACTTTCAGGATCTGGATGCCAATCAAATTCCGGAACCTGGGGATACTATCAGTCTGAGTTTGAAACTTAGAAATTATAATTATGGTGTAGCTGCTGATAATGCAACTTTTACACTTTCAACCGAAGATATAGATATCACTATTATAAACGATGCTTTTATTAAAGACATTCCTGCCGATGATTATTTTATTCTTGAGGATGCTTTTGTGTTTGCTATTTCCGAAGAAACCACTACCCATTTAACGATTTTTGAACTTGTAACAACTGCTGATAAAGAAATCACATGGGGTGATACCATTTCTTTTGAAGTTTTGGTTGCACCGGCAGGTATCCTTGTTTACCAGGGAGAAGGATTAGGAAATGCTTACAGCGGGGATTACATAAATGAATTTCTTGTTGAGCAGGGATTGCAGGTATTTTACACCTCCCATTATCCATCATCACTCAACGGGTTTGATGCAGTTTTCCTGTCATATGGTAATTATGGCTTAATGTTAGACGATGGCACACCCTTCACAATGGAGAATACTGAGATTATGCAGGAATACCTTATAAATGGTGGTAAACTTTATATTGATTGCGGCACTTTTTTCGGTATTCAGGTTTTTTATGGATATCCTAACCTGCAGGAATTAATGGATTTATTAGGTGTAGCTGAAACAGAATTCACAATGACGACTAATTTTATAAATATGTTATCCGGCTTACCTGGTTCAATTTGCCATGATCTTGTATTTTCAGGTTCAACCCAAAACCTTAGCTGGTTTATTGATAAAATGACACCCAATGAAAATGGTATCGCTGCATTTGAAGAAGAGGAGTATGGAACGGTAGCCATACAGGGAGAAGGCGAATATGGCCAGAAAACATTTTGTTTTTCGTATGCATTGGGACACCTGGAAGACAATAGCCAAGGAACTAGGGATGAATTGATGAACAGGATTGTTGAATTCTTTGATTTATTTGATCCAATGGCTGATTTTATAGCTGATACCACATTCGTTGTGGAAGGAGATACCATCCATTTTACTGATCTATCCGAAAATAGTCCAACCGGTTGGGAATGGTACTTTGAAGGTGGTACGCCAGATACATCCACTGAACAGAATCCAGAGGTGATCTACAATAATCCCGGAAATTACGATGTAATATTAATTGTTACTAATGATTATGGCTCAGATTCATTAACTATACCTGGTTACATTACCGTATATCCGGAAACAGGAACTGATGCACAAACCAGTAGTCAAATGTTGTTCTATCCAGTTCCGGTGAAGGATAAACTTTTTATCGAGCATGACAAGAAAATCAGGTCAATAGAGATTTTGAATATTTCCGGTCAGGTGATAAAAAGCCAGGAGTACAATGAAAAACAAATAATTCTTGACATCAGAGACTTATCTGATGGTTTATATTTTATTCGGTTAAAGATTTGGGATGAAGAGGTGACAAGGAAGATTGTTAAAATGAGATAATTTATGAACGTCATTGCGAGCTAAAAACGTCATTGCGAGCCATAGCAAGGGTTTAAGCGTAAGAGCGAAGCAATCTGCTAATTTAAAAGTAATACCTAAACTAAAACAGATTGCTTCGTCAGCTCTCGCACTTACAGCCCGATTTCTTCGCAATGATGATAGGTAGTTTTTGAAAATTGATTTTTGGAATTTCAACCATTATGCTTAACTTTAGAAAAAAAAATAAAAACCAGATGCTCCGAACCATAATCATCGATGACGAAGCCCACATCAGGGATACGCTTGTCAGTATGTTGAATGACTATTGTCCGCAGGTAAAAGTTGTAGGTGAGGCAAATAGTGTTGCTTCAGGTATCTCAGCCATAAGAAATAAAATTCCTGATTTGATCCTTTTAGATATCAAAATGGATGACGGCACTGGCTTTGATCTTTTACAGCGGTTCGATCCCATTAAATTTAAAATAATTTTTATTACTGCTTATGAAAAACATGCCATTGAGGCATTCAAGTTCAGTGCGGTTGATTATCTCCTGAAACCTGTAAATCCGGAGAAACTTACAGAGGCTGTACAACGGGCAGAAAAATTAGTGCAGCAAACATTTATTAAACAATTGGATGCACTCAGGGAGAACATTAGCCCGATAAATACACAGAATAAAAAAATTGTCATCAAGACCTCAGATAATATTTATTTGCTAAATACTCGTGATATCATTCATTGTCAATCTGATGATTGTTATACGATTATTGAATCGGCCAATGAAGAAAAAATTATTGTGTCGAAAGTTTTAAAAGAATATGATGAGTTGCTGTCGAATTATGGTTTTTTCAGGGTTCACAGATCACACCTGGTCAACCTTCAGCATATTAAACGATTCGAAAAGCAGGAAGGAGGATATGTGGTGATGTCGAACGATCAAAAAATTCCTGTCTCGTCACGAGCGAGGGAAAGATTGTTGGAGTTGTTTGAGAGAATAACTGAGTAGTAAATTTAGTTGCAAGTTACTGGTTTAGGGATAAATATTGCGAAATGTAAATCATGATATAGGTGACACACAAAATAGTAATCGATATGGTAGCCAGAATCCTTGTTAGTATTTTATTAATCTCATTGATGAGCAATTGTTTTGCACAAAAATTTATAAACCTCGAAACTTATAATGTAGATAGTCTTCTTTTAATTATACCAGGCCAACAAGCAGAAGAGAAAGTCAATTCATTAAATAATTTGGCTGTTTCCCTCTCATTTATTGATTTTGAACAAAGCAAGCAATATGCTGATAAAGCTATGAACCTTTCAACGGAACTGAATTACGAAGAGGGCAAAGCTGCTACGTTTCGGAATTACGGACACATATACGCATACCAGGGTAATTATCCCCAGGCATTGAGCGGTTATCTTGAGGCACTATCACGTTATGAAAAATTAGATAAAAAACACACAGCAGCATGCGTTTGCAGGGATATTGCCTTGACGCATATTTATGCTAGAAATTATGAAAAAACGATTGAATTTGGCTACATGGCATTGGATAAATTTTGGGAACAAACAGTTGGAGGTGCTACGGTTGGAAGTGTAAGAGATACAATTAGCATCTTCCAGGGTTTTGCAATTACATATCTTTATATGGGCATGATTAAAAAATCAAATGACCTTTTTTTTAAAATAATCGATGTTGGAACGAAAAATAATTTCGGAATGACTGAGTTGATGCTACAAACTTTCAGGCTTGGTGCCAATTATTTATTAATTGGTGAAACCGACAGTGCTAAAGTGTATTTTGATAAAGCACTGTTATATCCTGATGCAAATCAAGATATACAAGCTCTAAAATACCGTCCGGTCACAGGGCTGGGAAATCTTTATTCACAGATTGGGGAAATCGATACAGCAATTGTTTATTTAAAGAAAGCTTATGAATGGTACAATAAAAACGGTTATTTATACTGGACTATGTATGTATCTAACGATTTGGGAAGAATCCATTATAAAATTAGCGAATTAGATATTGCAACTAATTATTTCAAGCAATCTGAAAGGATTTTTAATGAGATAATAACAAAGAACTCTTTGTACAGGTATGACTCACTAAAATACGTTGTCAATTTTGGTCTGGAATTGTTTTTTCCATTTCCTCACAGGCAATTGCATGAAATGATGTGGACACAGGCTAAATCAATGTATTATAAATTGTATCAAATCTCTGAAGAAAAGCAAAACGCAGCTAACGCTTTAAAATATCATATCGCTTATTTTAGTGCCGTAGATACCCTGAATAAACTCCAGCGAAACCGTGAAATGATTGAATTGCAAACTAAATATGAAGCTGATAGGAAAGATCAGCAGATAGAAACCCTTTCCCTGGAAAAAGAATTGACAGAATCACGCTTGGATCAAAACAGGTATTTTTTGTTTGGCTCAGCCGGTTTGCTCATCCTTATATTGATGTTTGGTTATATTTTGTTTCGCCAAAACAAATTAAAAACAGAGCAACAGATGTTGGGTTTACAGCAAAAGCTTTTCCGCACACAAATGAATCCACATTTTATTTTTAACTCCCTTGCAAGCATACAGAATTTTGTTGTCAAGCAGGATTCTAAAAAAGCGAGTATCTACCTTTCCAGGTTTTCTGAGCTTGTCAGGTCCATTCTTGATAATTCTACACAGGAGTACATCCCGTTTGAGAAAGAGGTGAGTACAATAGAAAATTATCTTGCATTGCAAAAGGTCAGGTTCCCGGATAAATTTGACTATTCATTGGAGGTAGCTGAAAACATTGACCTTGAAGGTATGCTTATTCCACCTATGCTCGCCCAGCCCTTTATCGAAAATTCCATTGAGCATGGATTTAAACAAAAAAAGACAAGGGGTAATTTAAAGATTAGGTTTTCAATGAAGAACAACCTGATTGTTTTTGAGGTTGAGGATGATGGAATTGGTAGGGAAAAAGCACAGAAAATTGGATATAAACTTAACAAAGATCATAGATCAATGGCTACTGATATTACGCGTGAACGCCTTATGGTTCTGAATAAAAAGCTAAAACAAAAAATAACACTTATCATCACCGACCTGAAAAACAAGGATAATGAACCTGCCGGGACAAAAGTTGTGTTTGATATTCCATTTAAACATGTTTAGAACTAATGAAAAACCTCCTGATCCTGTTTTTCAAATTCTTGCAAACACAATCATTTTTTTTCACTTTAAGTATTAAATAGCTACAACCATTTCACTGAAATTTTGTTTTAATGGGGTAATGGTACTCACACGGAAAGAAATGATGTGCCAATTTGAATAATAGTACACAATAAATAATGTTTAATGTCGACCAGGCCTTTAATATTGGTTTTTTTAATTTTCTCTCAATGTCAATCGCAATCTGTTATGGAAAAACCTGAACATAAATACACGAATAGTTTAATCAACGAAACCAGCCCCTACCTATTACAACATGCGCATAACCCGGTAGATTGGCATGCCTGGAATGAAGAAACCCTTGAGAAAGCTAAAAGAGAAAACAAGTTGATTTTGGTTTCCATAGGTTATTCAGCCTGTCACTGGTGTCATGTAATGGAACATGAATCATTTGAAGATGAAGAGGTGGCAAAGGTGATGAATGAGAATTTTATCTGTATTAAAGTTGATCGCGAAGAAAGGCCGGATGTGGACCAGGTTTATATGGATGCTGTGCAAAAGATAAGCGGGCGGGGTGGCTGGCCGTTAAATTGTTTTGCTTTGCCTGATGGAAGACCTTTCTGGGGAGGCACCTATTTCCCAAAGGAACAATGGATCGGGATTCTGAATAATATAGTTGAGATTTACAAAACACAAAAGAAAAAACTTGGACAGCAGGCAGCAGATATCACTGAAGGGATCAATAGAAAAGAATATTTGGAGCTGGAACAAGGAAATATAACTTTTGAAAAGGAATTGCCGGAGGATATGGTACACAACTTTTCTACCCGGTTCGATTACAAAGAGGGAGGAATGAGAGGATCTCCCAAATTTCCAATGCCGAATAATAGTTTGTTTTTGTTGCGTTATTCAGCGCTTGTCACTAATAAGAAAGTCCTTTCTCAGGTTGAATTAACACTTCAGAAAATGGCAGCCGGAGGAATTTACGATCAGATCGGCGGAGGCTTTGCACGTTATTCAGTGGATGATCATTGGCATGTGCCCCATTTTGAAAAAATGTTATACGATAATGCCCAGCTTGTTTCTTTGTATGCGGAGGCATATCAGTTAACTAAAAATGAATTGTATAAAAAGGTTGTTGAAGAAATACTGGAATATGTTGATCGGGAGATGACTAATCCTGAAGGTGGATTTTATTCTGCCCTGGATGCAGACAGCGAGGGTGTAGAAGGAAAGTTTTATGTATGGGAAAAGAAAGAAATTGAAACGATAATCAAAGAGAATTCGGATATTGTTATTGATTATTTTGGGATTGATGAAGAAGCATATTGGGAAGATGGGAATAATGTTTTAATCAGGGCAAAATCCATTTCGCAGCTGGCTGAAAAATATGCCAAAACTGATGCTGAAATTTCTAAAATCCTGTCAGAAGCTAAAAAGAAGTTATTAGAAAAACGATCAGAAAGGGTACGACCCGGCCTGGATGATAAAATCCTTACTTCCTGGAATGCCTTGATGATTAAAGGATTTGTTGATGCATATGCAGCAATTGGGAAATCTGATTATTTAGAAACAGCTATTAAGAATGCTGATTTTCTTCTTCAAAAGATAAAAAAGGATGATGGGGGATTATTTCACAATTATAAAAATGGTAAAGCAACCATAGATGGATTTTTAGAAGATTATGCGTTTATGATTGAAGCATCGTTTGCGCTCTATCAGGCAACATTTGATGAAAAATGGATAACTCAGGCAAACCAATTCATGGAATATACTATCCGCCATTTTTATGAAAATCAATCAGGCATGTTTTATTTTACTTCTAATGAAAGTAATGATCTGATTGCCCGCAAAATTGAAGTAACTGACAATGTGATGCCTGCTTCCAATTCCAGTATAGCTCATTCATTGTACTTTCTATGTTTGATTTATGAGAAAGCTGAATATAAGCAGATGGCTGAAAAAATGCTGAAACAGGTAGAAGAAAAAATGATTACATATCCATCTGCTTTTTCCAATTGGGGAATGCTTTATTTAAATCTCGTATTTCCCTTTCATACTTTAGTAATTACAGGAGAAGATGTCCTTACAAAAGCAAATGAATTGAACGAGTTATATATTCCAAATATAGTCAGAGCCGGAAGTATTGGCAAATCTGAGTTGCCAATATTTAAGGAGCGATTTGTTAAGGATAAAACAATGATTTATGTATGTACCGGTAGTGAATGTAAATTGCCGGTTGAGTCAATAGATGAAGCATTAAAACAACTTAAGAACATCAATCAAAACTGATTCAAATCCCGATTTTCCAAATCCCTTTCTCAGTAAAAGCTTCGATGCTTTGTCTTTTGGCCTTGTTTATTATGTTTGAGTGTGAGGTGTTGTTTAGTTTAGCGTATTCTTTCAGACTTATTATCTGTTTTTCCTCTAAGTAAGCCAATCTTTTATGGTAGCTGTTTGTCAGGGCTTTTCCAACAATATCCTCCATTATGGTGGTTTTTCCATTGTTGTCAAATTTTTCGAAGGCATTATAATACAATGTGCGGTCAATAAACTTAATGTTAATAGGAACATAACCTTCACGGATCAACAGGTAGTTGTTTATTACCCTGCCAATTCGTCCATTGCCGTCCGCGAACGGATGGATATGCTCGAATGTTAAATGTAAAAGGGAAATTCGTGTTACAATATTTAAGTGGGCCGCCCCATAATAAGTTATAAGCATATCTACCATACTTGCATAAACTTTCTTCGGGTCAACTGCAATATGATTTCCCACTTTTACCCATTCTTTATTATTTCGAAACCTTCCGGCAATTTTATCATTAATATTTGACAAAAGCATTTTATGAAGCAATAAAATCATTTCAATGTCCAATTCCTTTTCTTTGGCACTGACATTTAAATAACCAATCACCCGTGATAGGTTTTTTGCCTCGAATAATTCCCTTTCGGAAATAAACCTGTCCAGATCAATTTGTTGTAAAATTTTTTGTGTTTCATCAAAGGTCAATGTGCTGTTTTCAATAGCATTGGAATTATATACCTGTTCAGAAACCTCTGCTTCGCTTAGAAGATCTAATAATGAAGCTTTTTTAAATACATGGTTATAATATCTTTTGCGTAATGGAATGAGTTTTTGCATTATGTTTTCCGCTTGTGCCATCTTACATATTTTGATATTTTAACGCAAATATAATATAAAAAAGTTAAAATACAAAATAATTTAAATAAATTAACGAAGAATTACATAAAAACGTTAATACATGAAAATATTGCATTTGTTTAACGAATTATGGATAAAATACGTTAAAAGTACGAAAAGTTAGAAATTGGGATCTTATTCCTGATCAACTAATTCCAAATTGGAAAATTTATTAGTCACCTCATAATCATAATCCGGGTAATCATAAATTGGAATCCGTTGTTCAGTTTCTCCGATAGAATACCCCCATATGCTTTCATAATCAGAAATATCTTCTCCAATATCTTCCAATTGACGCAAATACTCGCTGATGGATTTTGATTCGATGATGATCACTTTTTCCATTTGCTCCATAATTGGGCTGTGGTTTCGGGTGTGATCCAATTCAAACTCAAGAATTCTTCTTCCGTAACGGGTTATACCAATGGTTCGGAATGTCAGGCTTTTGCCAACACCGGGTAAATTAAGCACATTCCTGTCGGTTCCCAGAAACGGCAGGCCACTTTTTTTCATCAGTTCGGATATATTCTCAATGATAGACTCAGCATTGTTTGGGAAATCTTTGATCGTATTGTAATATTTTTCAGGAATTTTACCGATCACCTTTTCTTCCATCTGCTCCTGTACCGCACGTTCGTTGGTGGCAAAATTGAAATTGTTTTCCATATATCCTTTTACACTGAACGTATAGTAATTGATAATACCTATTTCGTTCAAAACTTTCCGGAGTTTCGCAGCATGGCCTCTTCTCGAAGCTGCAGTCGTAAAAACATGTTGATTGTTAACAGTCCAGCCGGCTGAATTCAGAAGCATTATAGCATCTCGTGCCTCCGGAGTCACTTCCATCGGGGATTCAAAATGGGTTTGAATAACAAATTGTTTTATACCGATCTTAGAAGCTTTCTTTTTGAAATCTCCCAATATTTTTACTAATTCAGGTGTAATCCGTTGGGGTAAATATACAGGTAAGCGGGTACCAAGCCTTATCCGTATGAATTGTGCATATTTTTCGCCTACCGGTCGTTTTTTATTTGCTTCGACTTTATTCAAAGCCATCTCATAAATCCTGTTCAGAATTTTTTCAAGTGATTTATCAGAACTCATCAAGGCATCACCACCTGTGATTAAAATATCACGTAATTGAGAATCGTTTTCAAAATAATCCAGGAGGGTTACCAACTTTTCATCCCATGTTTGCCTGGGTTTTAATTTATCCAGGTTGAAATTCAGATTGCCTCTCTGGAAGTCGTACATCCGTTGACAGGAGGCACACAATCCTCCACATGCCCGTCCCATGGTATCGGGAATTAAAATTGCAACTTCCGGGTATCGCCTGTGAATATTATGTTCGTTAGGTAAGATCCAGCCTGCAGCATTGGGCTCTCCGGGTTTTACAATATCTTCTTTTTCCCAGGCAACGATGCTGCCATATTCATCTATCAATTGCTGGCTATAAATAACATAATACCGGATGGCCAGGTCAGCTCCGACTGCGAAATAAGGTACCCTGGCATGAAGCAACGAAAGGTAGTAGGGGTTGACAAAGAATGGAATTCCTTTTGCTTCGGCTTCGTACAATACTTTCATGGTATCCGGATCCAAAGAATTGTCTAATAGTTCATTCAATAAGTCGGGAGACCGGACAGCAAAACGTAAATGAAACAATCGGCTATCCCACCATTCAAGTGCTTTCAGGTATTTTTGTTCCTGCGACATTCCTTTTGCGAAAAAGAATTTTGAATCGGTTATTTCACCTTTATCTATTTTATTGATGATGATCTTCAGGATCCGTTCACGATTCTCTTCCCTTAACTTAATAATTCTGGGGTCAAGACCGGAACACCATCGCTCCATCCAGTCTTCAACTTTTTCTTTGGATGGATATTTTCTCTTGTATTCACCTGTAAACTGCCTGAATAGCATCAACATATCCTTGAAAAAATAAGGTTTTGCCCCTCCGGTACCATGAGTCACAGCAAGCCAAATCAGATGTATTGGATTGCTGATGGCCTTTTCTCCACGCAGGTTAAGGTCATCAAATCCTCGGCCGGCATTATCAATATAATCCAGTATTCTTATGGCAGCAAAGTCTTTCCAGCTTAGTTTTTCAAATGCTTCCCTACCATATGCTTCCCTCTTATAAAATTGATCTGCATCCGGATTCTGTTTTACCTCCCCTAATACCCAATTTCTTACGCCAATCAGTGCTTCAGTTTCATTTCGGGCATTGCGCATGATCTCTTCAAGAGTGGGATTTTCTTTAAGTAGTTGCCTTAACAACATGTGGGATTTTACGGTAATTGCAATACGGTCAAGTTCGTGGGTATTTGTTGCCATAATAATAAAAATGTATTAAGGTGTAAAAACATGCTAAATTTATATAAATATGTATACGATCCCTGATAAGAAAAGATCAATTCATTAACAGGTTTTTCAACTGATCTTTTAAGAAATGGAAAACTTATTGATTTTTAATGGCTTAAGCCCTTTTATCTATTTATTCTCTTATCGAAGCAATATCCTCCACTGCTTCAATGGCCAAATCAATATGTTCTTCAGTATTAAATGGCCCGATACTTAGCCTTACAGTTCCATGGACATCAACAGTGTTTAAAACTTCATGTACCTGTGGGGCACAATGCAAACCAATTCGACTGGCAATGTTATAATCCACATCCAGCATGGTTCCAACATCTTGTGCTTCAAATCCCTTCACGTTAAAACATAGAACAGGATTTTGATTTTCTGTACTGTCAGCACAATAAGTAGTGACATTTTCAATGGCCTGTAAACCTACACGTAATTTATCCCACAAGGCGACTTCCTGCTTGTGTAAATTTCCCATCCCTTTTTTATTTACCCATTTAACCCCGGCATGTATACCGGCAACACCAACCAGGTTCATGGTCCCACATTCCATCCGGTAGGGAAAATGTTCCAGATGAGTTTTAACAGCTGAACGTACACCTGTTCCTCCAAATCGGGTTCCTTTAACCGGAATACCATCCATAATATATGAACCTCCAATTCCTGTAGGCCCCATCAGGCATTTATGACCTGTAAAAGCCAAAGCATCTACTCCCATAGCCTTCATGTCGATAGGAACAGCACCTGCACTCTGACTACTATCCAGTACAAAGTATACTCCGTTTTCCTTGCAGATTTTTCCAATTTCCGCAACAGGTTGTATGGTTCCAATCACATTGGATGAATGGTTTACAACCACAAATTTTGTATTTTTCTTAATAGCGTTTTTGATGTCATCCGGATTAACATATCCATATTTGTCAAATGGTACATGTGTTACCTCAATGGTTCCATCCATTTCAAGATGATATAGCGGACGAAGGACTGAATTATGTTCCAGCTTGGTTGTAATAACATGGTCGCCTTTTACTGACAACCC
>Ga0255364_10216_pt1 | contig 13963 bp, 10 predicted proteins | sample ANMaggSSYBR01G12_FD_182087 | JGI IMG/M metagenome (GOLD analysis project Ga0255364, IMG submission 182087) | Sediment cell enrichment communities from methane seep in Santa Monica Basin, California, United Staets - ANME aggregate JGI... | ecosystem: Environmental > Aquatic > Marine > Cold seeps >...
ATCATCATAATCGTCATCGTCATAATCGTCATCGTCATAACCATCCCCACCACTACCCCCATATTCAACAGGTTCCTGCGCCCCGCCTTCTAACTCTTCATAATGAGCACTGGCCTCTACATAAACAAGACCACTATACCCCTCGGGAATAACCGTTATATAAGCTATTACTGCAGAGACCCTCCCTTCTTCATCTGCAATCGCACAATCCTCATGACGAGTAGATTCAATCAATACACCCAGGCACACTGTTGCAAACGCAGCAGGTTCTCCAGTTGATGAAAAAGAAACCTGTCCCGATAATTGAATATTTTCCCCCGTACTATACGATGCTTTATCGGTAGTAAGTTCGACAATTAAATACTCGCCCTGATAAAGCGACTGAGCCTGAATCGAAGACGAGGAAATAAGTAGAACAAATAACATAATGAACACTGAGATAATTCTTGAGGTTTTCATTTTTCGATACCTTCCATTTGGGGATGCTCTGGATATTCGAAGGATAAGTAATTTCCTCAACAGTTGGAGGGGGGAACTGATTGCTCCTACGGCACAATCAACAAACGATCTACTAAACTGGTGGAAACAGGAAACTGCTCATCGTCTCTTCTCGCAATAACGAATCATCAATCGTTGATTCTAATCCGGCGTCTCTTAGCTGTTCATGCAATTTTTTAATAATTTCTTCCATTTCTCCCATCCGCATCTCGCGCCCAGCCCAGAATCCTAGTATTTCCCGCTGTTTATTAATTTTGGCTTCGATTTCTTTTGTGCGCTCTTTAACTAAACCCTTCAGGTGCTCACGGTGTTCCTCTAATTCGTCCTCCACCTGTGCCCGCGCGGTAATGTCTATGAATAAAGCAGCAAGTTTGTCTCCATCGATTGCAAAAGCCCGGATCATAAAGTGTTTATCCATAGGCGGAAAATAGATTTCAATTTCTTCCGTGGTGCCAGTTCCAACAACGCGGGAGTAAATATCGAGGTACGGCGGTTCGGTAGCACCATACATATCTGAGGCACGACTGCCCACAGCTTTTTCTCTGCTTATATTTAACATTTTTTCGTACGCTGAGTTTACTTCAAGAATGCTATAGTCTATGGCTTTGCCTGCTTTGTTATATATCAACTCGTATATACAAAATCCCTCAGACATGTTATTGAATAATAAGTTTATATCAAAGTCGCTCACTTTTTTTTATTTCCTTTGTGGCATGTAAATACAATCAGATCAAAGCTAAAAAACAGCACGGAACTCCTGATTCCAGGGTAGACATTAATGATTATAGAACCATAACCAACAAAGGGAAAATGCTATCAATTACAAAAATGATAGGCGGTAAATTGGAGCGGTTGTAAAAAAAATGCGTGTAAATTTTTTTCTGTAAATTTAATAAAAAAGTAGGCCAAGCTATTGCGACTTTTTGGGTGAACCTCAGTTTCATTACAACAATAAAATAAGTTAACTTTGGCTAACACATTTTGCAAATTTATTAAATAGCACTGCCCTTGATTATTCCTGGTAGAACCCTTGATAAAATTTAATGTATGGATCAACACGCAGAATAATAACGATCAGAACAATGGAGACCTTATGAGCCGCAGAATATTTATCGGATTGATTTTATTTCTTATGATATGTACGGGATGTTCATTCCCTTCCAGCGCCCAGGATCCAGATGGCCCGTCCAGCGATAACAGCTCACAAGGATCTACCTTGGGCTCGAAATAAAAATGTGGTGACGGTGTTTGTGATGGCCCGGAAACCACTGAGGCCTGTCCGGAGGATTGTACACTTGACGTTGAGGATCAACTGGGATTCTGGGAAAAATCTGGATACCACAATGAAGGTAATCCCTGGAAGGAACAGCGCAACCGCTGATCTATGGTAGGGACAATAATATAGGGACTGAGTCCTTTTTTAGGTCTCAATCCCATTTCTATTATTATTAACATTTGGCAGCGGGAATACCGCCGGCTTTCTCAGCGTTTTTGACTGCTTTGAGGTTGCCTTTTTGGGTATGCATTTTTATTCTCAATTGTCAGGAATGTTCTGTAAGTTTTCTAATTGACATATCCATTAATAGTTACCAAAATGTAAATTCACTTACAAGAATACTTACGTAAATGGGAATATACGCTAGTATTACAGGGGGCAGAAAAGCACTGTTTTGGAGCCTAAAGATGAACGAAAACAATGTAAATTCTCTCACTCAAATCCCTGGCCATACAAAAACACCTCCTGTATTTACCATTATACGAGAGGTGTTTTTATTTCGTGTCCTGTTTTTGGGGTTCAGTTCAGGACTGAGGGGTTTTTGATTGATTATCTGTGGGTCTAATATTGATCAGGGTATCGTACACGGATCCCCAGGACCGACGCCTGCTGGACAGGGAGAGACACATTTTAAAGAACCGTCATCCTGCAGGACTGTGCAGCCCTGCTTGGGGGGTTCTCCATCATCTCCTGGTTCTTCTGTAGGCCTTGGCATTGGCGGCGGCTCTAGCTCCGGAAGATCATCACAAACCCCGGTGAGTTCCCCAAATTCCTCTCCGATAGGCAAGTAACAGGGCTGTTCGTTGACCGGGCCAATCACCTGGACGAAATTCCCGTCCGGGCTGATCCCAAATACCTCGCTTTCCTGCCCGGGGACGAAACTATCGGTCTCGGGGTAATCAATACTGCTCGGGCCCAATCGGCAGAAGAGATTTACCAGCGAGATGTATTTGCATTTTTGTTCCGGTGCCTTCTGTAAAACCGGATCTTCGTTTTCAAAAGATCCTACGTCACAGGCAGCATTTTGGGGACGATGGACCCCGCGCTGATCATTGACCGGGCACTGCCCGGTTGCGGCGTCGATCGCTGCACTGCCCTGTCCTAATTTATGGGTCCGCGTTTTCCCACCATTGTTGAAGAGTGGACCAAGTTTCAAGCTGTTCGTAGAGACCGTGGTGACATTACACGATCCATCAGTATCTATATTCATCCCCTGCTTGATCAATGTCGTAGATACGTTGCAAGCCTGGTAGTCGTGAGGTCCAAACAATGTATTGCGGATGGTTATCGTACCGCTGGCAGAACCTATTGCAGCTGAATTCTCTGAGAAGGTAACATACTCCAGATTAAGCAGTCCTGGACCGGTTGAATCGGAATCATTATCAATACCACCGGAATTGCCGCTAATGGTTGAGTTAACAATACTTAGAGTGCCTATATTCAAGATGATATCGCCAAATGTGATCAATCCATTTTCACTGATCGTGCTGTGCTGGATATCCATCACTCCCTCACCTAAATTGAGGATTCCGTTCGTGAGACTGTCTGCATTGTTGTGGCTGATCGTGGTTCTATTGATATTCGCTGTTCCTGCATTCACAATTCCACCCACAAACCCGGCGTAATTATCAGTGATCAGCGAGGAATTCACAGTCAGGACACCAAAGTTGAGGATTGCCCCACCCCGATCCGATTGGTAATTATTCTCATCTCCATCGGCGTAGCCCTTCCGGATGGTCATGGCATTCAGCGTTAGATTTGATTTGGAACCAACCTGGAAGATCCTGAAATGGTCAGAATTTTCAGCCCGCCGGATCGTGGCGCCGTTGCCATTGATGATCATATCACTGCCGATCACGGGTAGGCCGTTGTTGCCGTTGGTCATATCTTCGATCCAGGACAGCTCGTAGGTGCAGCCCTGGGCCAGCTCGAGGGTATCGCTGCTGGGGGCTTGATTTGCTTTATTGATCTTGTCGATCAGGTCGAGGGGATCGCAGGCAACATTATAAGTACAGGCTGACAATAAGAGCGCAAGGGCCAGCAAAACAAGAACGATGATCTTTTTCATTACACACTCCCAGTGGTTGGATATGAACATACATTCACTATACATGACTTTCTTGTGATTTTCTAGAGAGGTAGTTCCAATCAATGAAAAACCATCTCATTCTCTAAACGTGGAATGATATGGTTTTGTTACAGCGGGGCTGATGTTTGCCCTACCTGCCACCAGGATCGCATTAAGAGGAAAATGGGGTTTTTTGCACATCCCCTCAACAAGGTTCAATCCAGAAAGAGGACGAAAGTCAATATTATTCGATTATGCTTGCGATAACAACATTTATCTTAACCAAGATGTCAATGCAATTCTAAACAATAAGTGGGCAATTTACGAGCAGATGTGTTGGAGTTTGCAATCCAACCAATGGCTTAAAAGTCCTCTGATATTTGGCATATCCATCGAGAGAAATCGTTTTCAGAGGGCTTTTTGGGAAAAAATCCAGTAAATAGTATATGTTCTGTATATTGTTTCTCTCCCATATGCACGGAATATGCACTGAATAAAAATATCTTCACTGTATAAAAACTAGAACTCAATCATATTCAACAATGTCGGGATACTTAAATTCAGAATATTGATCATCATATGGGAGATCACTGCCAGCCGAACGCTTTTTGTATTTCTATAGATTAGGGCCATAACCAAACCAAGTACCAGGACAGCCATATAAAAGATAATAGATCTGGCTCCATCAGAGTACCAGGCAAAGGCAGAATGCCACATAGTGAAAAGAACAGTGGAATACAAGATCGATATCCAGGCTGGCCAGTTTTGGGTGACATCAAGCAACAAGCCCCGCCAGTAAAACTCTTCCAGCCAGGGATTGATTAAAAAGAAGATGATTGTAGGAAGTAGTATAGAAATATCTTGAAGAACCGGATAATGCTGCAGAAATAATGGAAGCGATGAGAAACCAACCAGAACTGCAATAATGATCCAGATCCAATGCCCTTGCGGTTTCTGAAGCCATTTCTTGATATTCTCTGAGCCGTATTTTATCAAAATAAAAACCAGCACAGCCCAATAGATCAAAATGATGGGAATATACACGAGCGAATTTAACGTTCTACCAAATAGCAATGCAACGGTCTGAGTGATGAGAATTATCAAGACAGGAGAAATAATAAAGAACGGGCTGGTTGCTTTTTTATTCATGGCTCTCCTCGATAGGTTTTGATAAGAACACTTATCTAAAGCTCTCAAAATTTAGTGGATCAAGGCATAAGTCCACACCGGCGCTATTTCATTCCGGATAACACTCCCCCATTATTAGTTATTGCGACTGGGAGGAGCTGGCGTTTTAGTTGGTGCGGATCTCACTCCAGGTGCCTTGGTGGGAAGCCCAGTACGGGTAGTTGGTGTTGGTGGAGGGGGTGCAACTTTTCGAGTTGGAGCAGGTGTCGCAGGGATGGGAACGATTGTAGCTGTTTCAGGAACAGGCTCACAGTGCGTGTCAGGCAGTGTTGGTAAATCAACAATCTTCATTAGGGTGTCATCATTTCCCTTACCTGCTTGAATAGTTAAACCGAGGAAATCAATTTCAGAAGTATCTGGAGAGCTGCCATTTATTGCAAATTGGGCGAGATCCATTGGGACCATTGTATCTACCCCTGATAGATCCGGTAGGATTAGCGGAATAGTGATACAGCTGTTCTCGCCGGGCCCTAGCTCAGCAGGAAAATCAAAGTGCTGCATTTGAATACTGCCAAAAATATAGGGAATAGAATCAGATCCACTATATCCCATCTTGGGCATCATATTTCCGAAATCAAAATCAGGTGGAAACCCGGTCAAAACAGTGCCATTCATTTCATCTTCTTGTGCTGCGCCACCCCAGACTATCCCACCCCAAACAATCCCGACTAAGCCATCATCAGGAGAAGGACCTAAAAAAGGGATGAATTTCTGAGATACACCATCGTGAAAAATTCCATCTTCAAAGATATTTTCACCCCAAAGGGATCCCGATAATTTCCCTTCTGAGCTGATAGCAGGAAGCGGATCTATATCGATTGTATAAAGCTCGGGTATATCATCTGTTTCGGAATTCACTTCAATAATAATGCCCATTTCCTGGCCGGTATCCATAGAATCTGGAAGGCCAAGAGCAACGCCTGAGGCAACACTTCCCGCACCTTCAGCATAGGGGAATACGGTTATAAGTATTGAACTTCCCCCGGTACCTTTTGATGTGTCAGGCGGTTTGCTAATGAAAATAACTTTATGGATCCCTCCAAAATTCTCCGGGTATTTATTTTCTAGCATGATCCCCTTTGTTTTTCCGGAAACTCCGGGGAGTCCGGTCACAATAATAGTCTCTGGTTGCATCCAGCTGCCTCCTGGCAGGGAGGTCAGAGCTTGTTCTAAGGCCCCGGGTACTAAACCGGCTGGCAAAGAAATAAATGCCAGTTCTGGAGCTTTCGCTGCGGAGCCCTGGTTTTGAATACAAAAATAGATTTCAGGTGCAGGAAAAGTCTCCTGACATGGGTCTGGAGGGACAGTCTCGGGCCAGATGAGTTCTAGGCTGCTAATCGTCAAGCCTGCAGCGCCAGAATCACTATCGTCCATCTGAACCGTTTCTGTCGCTGATCCTCCTCTGGATATTGCTGGGGCACAAGCAGTTACAGAAAACAGAATGAATCCAAATAACAACATCTTTGTATATTTCAATTTAGAGGTCATTTAGTTTTCCTCATCTTAAGTATCTTCTGGTTTATGTTTGCGATAACTAATCTTATCGCAAGTTGTAATGAGGGTGAGATCACTGTAGAACTTGCTTCATTCGCTAAATTCAATTGTTCAACACGAATAATTCCAAACTATGTTCCTATCCAAATATCTCCATATTGGTTTACATCAATCACATTAATATTGTCATTGCCAAGTCCATCGGCTTCAGAATAATCTTTGTTGCTTTACTTGTATAAAAAGAGGCTGAGTCCTTTTTTTAGGTCTCAATCCCATTTTTATTATTATTAACTTTTGGCAGCGGGAATACCCCCTGCTTTTTCCGCATTCCTAACAGCCCTCAGGATCGCTTCCTGATAGGCTATCGCAGCATAGGCTCCAACAATATTCAAATCTATTTCCACTTCACCGCTAGAGAGTGCAAAAACTGTGTCTCCGTCCAACAGGGTGAAAGCCGGGCGAATAGTACGAGCCAAACCGTTATGAGCCATCTGGGCCACCCGGGTGATCTGTTCCTTATTGAGTTTCACATTGGTCGCCACCACACCAATCACAGTATTATCCGGGCCAGTTGAAAATCCCATCACTTTCCGGCCAACAAAGGATTTCATCACTTTGAGTGTATCCGCATAACCTTTAATACCCCGGGCTCCTGCAATGATCTCGCCGGTCTCTGGATCAACTACATCCCCGAAGGCATTCACAGCCACAATCGCTGCTACTTTTCCACCTCCACCCAGATCCACAACGGCAGTACCGATACCGGACTTGGTAGACATTTTTGGAGATAATACTTTTCCAACTGTTGCTCCAGTGCCGGCTCCAACGTTGCCTTCTGCAGGTGGGTCCCCTGAAGCATTCAGGCAGGCCTGGTAGCCCATTTCGGCATCTGGACGAACTTTGGGATCTCCTATGCCCAGATCGAATAATACTGCGGCAGGCACAATGGGTACGGTAGCGTAACTGGCATCGAAGCCCATTTTATTTTCTTCGCAGTATCGCATCACCCCTGCAGCAGCATCCAGTCCAAAAGCTGAACCGCCTGTTAACAAAATAGCTGTAACCTGGTTCACCAGGTGCATGGGGTGTAATAGATCGGTTTCCCTGGTGCCGGGAGCACCGCCCCGCTGGTCCACACCACCCACCGTGTTAGGGGGGCAAAGGATCACGGTGCAGCCTGTTAATGCATCCATGTCCTGAGCGTGGCCGACTTTGAATCCTGATATATCTGTAAAACTGCCCATTTTTTCTCCCTCTAGGTATTCCCTAGGATAGAGTCAATAATGACAGGGTGACTTGGGGACGGGGGGACTTGGAGAATTGCTCGCTTGGTCACCCAGTCTCCCCATCTCCCCATCTCCAAGTCACCAGTATTTACCATCCACTTGCATTGAAAGTTGTTCGCAAAAGGACATCCCGCTCCCCCGCGGTCATTGGTCTGGCCCGGGCGAAATCCTCAAACTTGATCGTCAGCAGCTCAGTGCTGATGTGTTTACCATTATAAAATATATGCCGGTCTATGAATGCAGATGCTGTGTGGGGTGGGATCTCATAGATCTGGTCAAAAAAGAGGTTACCAAGACCGTGATGAATAAATGCATCATCCATGATCTCAAATGCCTGCGGTTGGTGAGCCTGGCTGCCGCTGACAATCACCGCGCCAGCATTAGTCAGGATCCCGGCATCACGGATCTGATCTGGCTGCGCGGGGTAAGTATAATACTCAAAATGCTGGAAGGTGGCAATCGGTAGATAGCCTTCATCCCGCAGTTCTTTGATCTGCCCGGTCATTTTGGGAAAATCACAAGCAACCGCGCCTGGATACCCCACATTTGCTGTAGCATATCCTCCCCCCTTTGCATTGCATCCCAGGAAAGCTATTTTATTGCCATTATGGTCAAACAGGACCGGCTCCTGGGCGTCTGTGCGATCAGCGCCCCCGCCATAATAGGGCCAACCCCTTTGGTTATACATCTCCAGGGTATACAACATGGCTTCAGGACCTTGATCACCAAAATGGTCTCCTGTCAGTTCCACAACATCAGTGCCGATGGTTTCCATCAGTTCAATATAGCGGCTGTTACTGCAGAAGCGCAAACCCTCCTGGACAGGATTAGGATACGGGCACCCCTGTGCAAATGGAACCTCATTACTGATGTGTAGAATATCTGCCTCTATCAAATATTGCAGAATATCCCTAGCCGGATAATTAATTCCCTCCTTTTCCATAGTCCAGGCCGTAGCACGAACCAGGGCGGTCACACCCGTCAAAACTACACTGGTGAACTTGTTTGGATCGCGGTTGCTGGTAATTTCCTGGAATATGTTGGGGTCAAATCCAATAGCAGAGATTGCCACAGAAAGGCCATACGCTCCTGGATCAAATGCCTGCTCGAGTGGTGAAATTCCATCAATTTCCAGCACCTTCCAACCCGGGGTTAACTCATCGAAAGGCAAAATTGCCAGGGATGGCTGATGAGTCCAAGCATGTTTGGAGAGATTTTCCGAAGAAATGATCTCAACTGCGTTTGTGCTTGGTTCGCCCCAATAGACTGCCAGAATATCCCTGGTTTCCTGTGATAAGAAAATCGGATTATTGGGCGCTAGAGGGTTTTTCCCTCCCTGCCAGGCAGATTTAATGCCTTCTAGTGAGATTCCATCCGTGATAGTCGGGAAGGGAGCAGCAGCAACAAAGACCCAGTATGTAATTGGATTATCGTCACCGATGAAGAGGGATGTTGCCGCATCTTCCTGTTGATCAGTTATCTGCAGAAAATCCATCCCCGCCAATTGGTCTAGCAGGGGTTCTGGAAGACCGGAGTCAATCCACACCATATCCATTTCAACTGTGGGTGTTACTTCCGAAGGAGAAAAGAAAGTGGCAGTTGGTAGAACCTCGCCTATTGGTGGCACATAGGAAGTAACTTCTTCTTCTGCAATCCAGGGAAGTCTACCGCCTTTTAAGAAGAAGGCAGCAAAAAAAACAACTGCGATCAGGACAATTATTAGAATAATCCAGAGGGTCTTTTTCTTCATCAAAAACCAACAAAATAGATCCGAGCTACCAGGCAGTCCGGATGGAACCTGATATTATTTGGGCGAGGGATCAGGAAAATAATCCCCCCCGTTCAGTCAGGATTGATTTGATATTATCAAGGGAAACTAGTGCGCCTTCTTCGATTTCTCCCAGCTCTGACAGGATCTGTTCTTTTTGTTTGTGATCATCCAAATCGGCCAGATTTATGCGCACATTATAAGCAGCGCTGTTTATTGCTGCAATTGCCAGATTTACTGCAGATCCAGCGTCCGTGATGGCGTTTTTATTCCCGGATTGAGCCGCCTCCAGTGCAAATTCCGCGACCCTGTAGGACTTTTTAGCTGCCTCCAGTGGAATTTGAGCGGCCAGCAAGGTTGCTTCCTGAATAGCTGCGGCCCGCGCAGGATCGGACTTAGGTATTTTATAGGCTGCCATGACCCGATCAAAAGCTTCCGAATCCTCTATAACACCCCTTGTAAGGTCATTCCTGAGGATTTCTGATTTCTCAAGGATCCTATTCATGGCTGCTTCTACTTCAGAATATCCCTTTTTCCCAATCGTCAATCGGGCTACCATAGATACCAATCCGGCGGCCATCGCTCCTGCATAAGCTGCTGCTGAACCACCCCCGGGTGTGGGAGTTGGAGCAGCCAAACTCTCTATAAAATCAGCTGACCCGCTTTCCCCAATCATTTCTGCCATTTTCCATTCCAGGACCTGGTCCGGAGAAAACAAATCCATCTGGGTGTACCAGACTGCTGTATCCACAATGGCTGCTTGGGGAATCAAACCCACCAGCTCACTGTTATGAATGCCCACTCCATACCTTTCCGCTTCCCTACGAATGGTTTCTACTACCAACGGGAGGGGAGTTTTTCGGAAGTTGGTCAAGTTCATCGAGACCTGGGCTCGACCTTCGACGGTCATACCCAGAGCTTTTACAAATCTCAATCCCCCAGAAGAATGGCGAACTGTCCGAGCGATCTTAGTTGCGATCTCTTCATCATCTGTGGTCAGATTGACGTTATAAGCAACCAAGAATTCCCGGGCTCCGATCACAGTGGCTCCGGCAGATCCAAGTTCTGCGGGACCTGCATCCGGGACTCGATCCGGATTGGATTTAACCTCTGCTTTTAAACCCTCGTATTCACCCCGGCGGACCAACTCCAACCGTTTTCGTTCTGGGCGTAGAGCGGCAGCTTCATAAAAATAAACCGGGATATTCAGTTCCTGTCCCACCCTTTCCCCTACTCTGTGGGCCATATCCACACATTCATCCATGGTTATATTTGAAATAGGCACAAAGGGAACCACATCAGTAGCTCCAATGCGGGGATGGGCTCCATTGTGGTTATCCAGATCGATTAATTGGGATGCTTTTTTGATCATTTGAAAAGCAGCTTCTTCAACGGCTTTGGGTTCACCCACAAAGGTGATCACGCTGCGGTTATGATCAGCATCGGTATGCATATCGAGGACATAAGCGCCAGATACGGCCGAGATAGCCCCCTTGATGCCATTCAGCACATCCTGTCGACGACCTTCAGAAAAATTCGGCACACATTCAACTAGAGCGTTTGACATAATTATCCTTCCAGATTCTAAGTTTTCCTGTGGCTACATTATAACTCTCTGCTCTGGAATTATCTTTAGTGAAAAGATGGGAAATTATTGAAGCAGTTGGTAAAATCCAGACGTGGAAATCCAAATTATCAAAGACCGATCTGCTCTGGAAAAATATTTCCGCCAGGATCTCCCTCTCCATCTCTATAGCTTGGGAGACCTGGACGATTTTTACTGGCCCAGGATAACCTGTTACGGGATTCAAACCGAAATAGGGCTGAAAAATATTATTCCATTATACCGAGGGGATAATCTGCCTGTCCTCCTGGCATTTGGGGAGCTAGATCAGGATTACCTCAGACAACTGCAGTCTCTGCTGCCAAATCGAATTTACGCCCACTTAAGCCCGGGTTTGATAAAACATTTTTCTGATTACTATCAGATCTCGGAACACGGGGATCATTACAAAATGGCTCTCGTTAATTCCGATCCAATACTTCAAACCAACACCGATAACACGTTTCATTTAGCTGAAACTGACCTACCCGAAGTCAATGAGCTCTATAAGGAAAGCTACGCGGATAACGCCTTTGACCCTCGTATGCTGGAGTCCGGGCAGTATATTGGCATCCGCCACCTTGATCAATTAGTAAGTATTGCCGGGATTCATACATATTCAGCCACTTACAGAGTGGCCGCCCTGGGGAATATTACTACTCATCCAGAGAACCGCGGCCAGGGTTACGGGAAGGCAGTAACGGCCCGTTTATGCCAGCTCCTGGAGGGTAATGTTGATTTCATCGGGCTGAATGTTAAATGTGATAACCAACCCGCTCTTTCCCTCTACCGGTCCCTTGGATTTCGTATATCTAGCGTTTATGGTGAATTTTCACTTCAAAAAGGGCTTAAATAGGTGTTTTTCCCTCTAAAAATGGCAAAATATAGAACTTTTTAAGGTTTAGGGGTTACAATAATAGAAGAAGAACGATCATCCACTTCCTCGATAAAAAATTCTGATATAGGAACTCGGAGCAAATTCACTGCGGATTACCCTGAGGTTTCACCACCTCATCAAAAAATCTGTTGGGCGGTTTTTAGGAAGTAACGGACAAAGGAGATATTATGGCTTACGCACATACAAATGGAAAAGGTGTCACATACTACCTGCACGGAAGAACCCGTGTACTAAAAAGTGGAAAAGAATCAACCCTGTACTTCTTCGCAAAGGAAGTTAAAGAAGGCGCGCTGGATGCAGTTCCAGCCGCGTATGTTGTATCTGAAACCAAAAACGGTCTGCCCGTTCTGAAGAAAAAATAATAATTTAAACACTCTGTAATACAAAACCTTGTCAGCATTCTGCGAAGAAAGCAGCCGCCCAACAACGGTGATCAGTTCTTTCCCGCCGATGACAAAGCTGACAAGGTTTTTTCTTTTAATTCTCCCGTTTATTATTCACCCACTGTAAGATATATCTTGATCTGTTCAAATGTAGCCGGGCCGATGCCGGGTACTTTCTGGATTTCTTCAATTCTTGTAAAGATCTGATCTTCCCTGTAGTTGATGATCTTTTCAGCTGTTACCGGACCTATGCCAGGTAAACCGATCAACGCTTCTAGAGAAGCCTGGTTAATATTAACAAGGGAGATCATCTCTCCACTTTCTGATATTCCTACTGCACTCCCCACTAATTCTGCAGGGTTTTCCAGGGAGGGATTCCGGGCGGGGATGTATATATGGCTCCCGTCCTCAAGCTCAGCGGCCAGGTTTACAGATCCGGGACTGGCATTTTCCGCCAATCCACCGGCTGCTTCCACAACATCAACCACTCGGCTCTGGATTGGAAGGGTGTAAACACCGGGTGACACCACAGCCCCATCGATATTGATCACAACCGGATGGGGAGTAGGAGCTGGTCGAAGCAAGATTGCTCTGCCAGGTTTTGGCTTTGAAACCAGCAGGATCAATCCGGCACTTAACAAGCCGAATAGAACTCCGATAAAGAGATCCTTAATTTTAGAAATCATAATATTTGGTTAAACCTTGTTATTCCCCCTCGGCCAAACTTAGTCCGAGACGCTGCTCCTTGGGATCCAGGTGAATGATCTCAACTGAGATCTTCTGGTTTTCCTCTAACACATCCCAAGGTGACACATCTTCCCCATTCTCCCCCAGCTCCGAAACATGGATCAAACCATCCACCCCTTCTTCCAATCGCACAAAAGCCCCATACGAAACGATATTCTTAACCACCGCTTCAATAATCTGGCCTGTGTGGTAGCGTTCTGTAATTGTCTCCCATGGATTGGGACACATCTTTTTTAAACTTAGCGCAACCTTGTTTTCTACGCGGTCGATATTCAGGATATAGACATCCATGCAATCACTAATGGAAACCACATCAGAAGGATGATCAACCCTGCCCCAGGACAGTTCGGAGATATGAATCAACCCTTCCATGCCACCCAAATCAACAAAAGCACCAAAATCAGTCAGGGTCGTGATCACGCCGGGAATGCAGGTACCCTCTATCAGCTCATCAAGTAGTTTGATCCGGGTGCCTGCTTTAGCCTGGGCAGCTCTCTCAGAAAGCACAACCCGGCAGCGATCTCGGTCATATTCTATGACTTTAAGCTCTACAGTTTGCTGAAGGTATTCTTTCTTTTTATTACCAGCCAATAGGTGGGAACAGGGCACAAATCCATTGATCTTTTCCCCCTGAACAAGAAGTCCCCCCTGATTGCAACCAACCACTTTCAAATGGACAATTTCATCCATTTGATATATTCGGTCAACATAATCCCAATCATTTTCTGGTTGGTTAGAAGAGATCAAGGAAGGG
>Ga0255364_10167_pt2 | contig 13937 bp, 15 predicted proteins | sample ANMaggSSYBR01G12_FD_182087 | JGI IMG/M metagenome (GOLD analysis project Ga0255364, IMG submission 182087) | Sediment cell enrichment communities from methane seep in Santa Monica Basin, California, United Staets - ANME aggregate JGI... | ecosystem: Environmental > Aquatic > Marine > Cold seeps >...
CACCACACACCCGCTCCACTCCCTCAACGCCCACATACTCCACCCCCCCACCACTCGCCACCCACCCTCCCCCCCCCGACACCCACCCCCCCCCCCCCCCGCCGCGGCGCCCTATGGAATTAAGAAGCAGTTTTCATAAGAGCATTGACATAATTTAAGATTTCTATGAATAACACAAGAAGCTAATATCTAACTAGCTTCTTGTGTTTCTTATTGACCTAGTTTGTTGGGACTGCTTCTGGTGTTACAGAATAATGCGGGGTTTCACTGTAAATGTAAGATGATTTGACCATTACTCCAAAGATCTTCAAGGCGATAGAAATCCCTTTGATCTGGAGAGAATAAGTGGACGACAACATCTCCGTAGTCCAGGACAATCCAACCGCCACGCGCAATGCCTTCACTTATGACGGTTTTATGGTGCTTGCTCTTGATTCCACGTAAAACAGCATTATTAAGGCTATCCAGCATCCGGTCGCTGGACCCGCTGGCTATCACGAAATAATCTGTGAAGTTAGCGACTTCCTTAATATTCAAGAGGATGATGTTCCCACCCTTTTTTCCCTCTAATATATCTATAATCGATCGCGCAAGGACTAAAGCTTCCAGTATTTACCTCTCTCGTCTAATATAGCTTACGCATCATTCTAGCATAAAAATAATTTAAAGAGTGATGCGATTAAATATTAGCATTAATGCGTGTTGAAAAAAGTTTGCCATAAACAGCACCAGTTCGATTTAATTCACTTTTAAATAAGTGGATTGCATTAATAGAACAAGTCCCTAGTGGCGCGATATCGAGTTTCGATAGGGCAGAGGATATTTGAGCGATTTCGGATGCAGTAGCCTTTTTTGAAACCCGTGCAAGGGTGATGTGCGGCGTAAAGACTCTTCTTTCGGGTTCGTATCCGATGGAGGCTAAATTCTTTTCAAGATTATTATATAAATTTATAAGATGGTGATCAGATGAAACACCTATCCAGATAACCCTGGGTTTAAGAATATCTGGGTATGCCCCTAATTTACTTATTTCGATATTGCAAGGTTTTGATTGTTCAGCTGTTTTTCTCAAGGCAAGCTGGATCCCATGTATTTTGCTTGCAGGTACATCACCGAGGAATTTTAAAGTTAGATGCATATTATCAATGGGCACCCAACGCAACTCTTTAGGAGGAAGATAGGCCTTTAATTCTTCAAGCGTATGTTGAATTCGCTTTAATAAGAAAGGAGATATATTTAGTGCAATAAAGAGCCGCATATCTTTCATGATTGATTCTTTGGTTACAGATATCTTTGATCAGTGATGTCTTGTATTAATTAGATTTTACTGGATTTTCTAGCTTTGGTAGCCATCATTAAAATCGATAATCATTTCTATGCAAGAGTTATGTTTCATGGTATAAAATATTTGCCCTGCTGTGTTCGTGATGCAGCCTTACAGGTTTTGGGCCAACACCCTATATAGTGGTTCGATCTCATGCTAGTGACGCGATAGACTTACGTCAAGGCGGATCTAGCAGGTAGAACCAGATCCTGCCTAAGCAGGTTCAAAACTATGCAGCACACGGCATAGCGGGGATCAGTTTAATCTAGATTGATACATTACAAAAATATGATATAGTTTTGACAATTAAATAGTGAAGATAAAGCGGCTGAATCTCATTGATATGAGATTACGAGGTGGAGGTTCCTCTCTGCAGAGAGAGTGCTAACCCAGCGTCACTGGGAAAAATCGAATGATCAGCGGACGCCTCCGAAGCCTTCTCACGGGCTTCATTCTTCCTTTCCAAATAAAGCGCTTGTCGAAAACCAAACGGTGACGGTTGGGCCAAGAGCAGCGTAGTGGGCAGGTACCCGTATCTGTTTGTCAGATTTGGAAGGGCAGTCATAAATTTATTCAGGACATGCCCAGGCATGTCCTTTTATATTAACATTTGGAGGCAATGATGGACGGAAAAGATATTCTTAGCAAAGTGAAAGAAGATGAGGTGAAATTTATTTCTTTCCAGTTCACTGATGTCAATGGGGTGGTGAAGAGCGTGGATGGTCCCGTGAGCCGGCTTGCGGAAGCTTTGGAAGACGGCATCTGGTTTGATGGCTCTTCCGTTGAAGGATTCGCACGAATTCAAGAAAGTGATATGCGGCTGGTGATAGACCCTGATACCTATGCCATCTTACCTTGGACTCCTCAGGAACTTAAACGTGCACGCGTATTTTGCGACATCTATCATCCAAACGGCACACCGTTTGAAGGGGATCCGCGCGGTATGCTGAAGCGGCAGTTAGAAAAATTGAAGAAAACCAGGAAATGGATCTTTAATGTTGGGCCCGAACCTGAATTTTTCTTGTTTAAAAGAAATAGTAATACTTCTGTTCATCCGGTGCCGCATGATGTAGGAGGCTACTTTGATTTTTCTCCCAATGATGAAGCTGTCCAGGTCCGTACAGAGTTAATGCTTGCCTTAAACGAAATGGGACTGGAGATTGAAGTGGGGCACCATGAAGTTGCTTTGGGACAACATGAAATAGATTTCCGATTTGCGGATGCGCTTAAGACTGCGGATAATGTGTTGACTCTGAAGTACGCAGTTAAAGCGATTGCTGCACAGCATGGTTTGGTCGCTTCTTTTATGCCTAAGCCAGTATTTGGGATTAATGGCTCGGGAATGCATTGTCACCAATCGATTTTCTCGCTGGATGGACAGAATCTTTTCTACGATGAAGCAGATCCAATCAAACTATCCGAGTTAGCTTATCGCTTTGTTTCCGGTCAGTTGGCCCATGCAAGAGCCCTTTCGGCCGTATTGGCACCTACTGTCAATTCCTATAAGCGACTTGTGCCTGGTTATGAGGCGCCTGTTTATATCGGGTGGGCACAAATTAACCGCTCCGCATTGATCAGAATACCGCGTTATTCTCCTGGCAAAAAGAATACAGTACGGATTGAACTGCGCTGCCCAGATCCATCTTCAAATCCTTACCTAGCGTTTAATGTTATGCTTGCTGCAGCTTTAGACAGTATTGATAAGGGGGGTGAATGCCCCGAGCCGCTTAATGATATCAATGTCTACGAGTTATCAGCACAAGAGCGCGATGCACTAGGTGTGCAGATGATGCCAGGTTCTTTAATTGAAGCGATGCGTGAGTTAGAGCAAGACAAAGTAGTCATTGATGCCATGGGAGCAGAACTCTATCAGGCTTTTCTCACCGCTCGTAAAGCTGAGTGGGAGGATTATCGTATTCATGTGACTGATTGGGAGCTTGAACGATACCTTGAGACCGCATAAGATTCTTATTTCAAATATTATTTAATCAAATAGACCGGGATTGCCGGTCTATTTTGTCTTAATTTGATTTCTGGTATGATTATGTTTGATTGGAGATCCTTATAATGCAAAGACACAAATTACTTGGTGCTTTATTGGTCTTCATATCTTCTATGACCTATTCTGCTTGTTCAGTAGAGAGCCTGGTTTATGATAAGTTTCCGATTCTAGAAGATCAAGTCTTACTCTTCATGGATGATTTTTCTGATCCGCGAAGCGGATGGGATACTTCTCAATCCGAAGTTGATCTCAAAGAATACAGCCCCCATGGTTTTTGGATTGTTGTCAACTCCACCAACGTAAAATCTTGGTCCAGACCACATTTGAATTTTGCAGATGTTAATATCAGTGTTAGAACAACGAAGATTACTGGTCCTGATAATAATCTTTTTGGTGTCATTTGCCGATATCAAGATGAAAGCAATTATTACAGCTTCTTGATCGGAAGCGATGGTTATTATGCCATCACAAAAACAAAGGATGGCCATGAGCAGATTATTGGGCGGACAGCTATGGATTTCAGCTATGATATTCAGCAAGGCAATACTGAAAATGTGATCATGGCCGATTGTGTTAAGTCCAATTTAACCTTGTATGTAAACGGCGTAAAACTTATTGATGTCGTAGATGAAGAGCTTGCTTATGGTGATGTTGGCATCATTGTTGGTACCGATGAGCAGCCAGGTGCGGCAATTCTGTTTAATAATTTTGTTGTTATGAATCGCTGATCAATGAAGATATATTTTGATATGGTTGGTTGCCGCCTTAATCAAAGTGAAATTGAATTGATGGCGAACCTATTACGCAGTCAAGGCCATGAGATCCTCCCAGACCCCCATAATGCAGATATCATTATTGTTAATACCTGCTGTGTAACAGTAAAAGCAGCAGCAGAATCGCGCAAAATAATTCGGCGGGCGGCGCGGGGATTGACAGTACCAGTGATTGTGACCGGTTGTTGGGCGACGATGTTTGCAAAGGAAGCACTGGCTTTACCTAATGTCGTGAAGGCCGTTCCAAATCACAAGAAAGCGGATCTGGTGGCGGATATTCTGGGTGTTCCCGCATCGGTCTTGGAAAAATCTCAATTCATCAGAAAGCCATTGCTTGGTGAGCGGCATCGCACAAGGGCTTTTATTAAAGTGCAAGATGGATGCGACAATCATTGTACATTTTGTATCACTTGTCTGGCACGCGGCAGTTCTAAAAGCACATCGATCGCATTGATAGAACGGGATATTAAAGCTGCCAGACGGGGGGGAGTACAAGAGATCGTTTTGACAGGAGTTCAATTGGGTTCCTGGGGTAAAGATATGAACCCGAAAGCGAAATTGAGATCTCTTCTTGAAAGAATACTCTCAAATCATGAGATTAAACGCTTACGCCTTTCGTCAATCGAGCCGTGGGATATTGATGCGTCGTTTTTTGAACTATGGCAGGATAAATGCTTTTGCAGGCATTTGCATATTCCTCTGCAAAGTGGGTCGGCTAGGATCCTTAATAGGATGGCACGAAAAACCAATCCGGATGAATATAAAGCGTTAATAAAAAGCGCTCGTATGGCTATTCCTGGAATTGCGATCACAACAGATATCATCGCTGGATTCCCAGGGGAAACCGCGGCAGATTTTGAGGAATCAATGGCTTTCGTTCAGCTAATGAATTTTGCAGGGGGACATGTATTTACTTATTCCGCCATGCCAGGAACGCCAGCGGCAACATTTGCAGGTCAAGTGGAATATGCTGAACGGAAAAACCGAAATCGACTCATAAAATCTGTTCTTGCTGAAAGCAGCAAGAAGTATAAAGAAGGATCAATTGGTGAGACTTATGATGTCCTTTGGGAAAAAGCCAAACCTATGGATAGTGTATGGCAGCTTTCCGGTTTGACAGATACTTACCAACGAGTGGTTTGTATATCATCGGTTAAATTGACAAACTCGATTAGCAGGGTGAGGATAGATAGACTAAGCGAAAATGGCTTAAAACTCACCGGCACAATAACGTAGCATACGGATGGAAGAAAAACGCGTCTACCAAGATAGGGTTTGATTAATAATTGTGATATATTTTAAATCCGTACTTGACGTATTTGAGTTATTGAGTACAATTTATTGGTTTAATAAACTCCGTCTTTGGTTGACCAGTTCGCTTTAGTTTCATTAATTAACCGGTTTGACCGACATCAAGTGATACGGTATAATTACGGGCTGGTTTATTTCAAGGACGCTCGAAAGGAAAGCAGTATGCCAAAACGAACTTACCAACCGAAAGTACGACGCCGCCTGAGAGTTCATGGTTTTCGTAAACGTATGAAAACTGCGGATGGACGCGCGGTATTAAAACGTCGTAGATTTAAAGGCCGTCACCAGTTAACTCCTAAAGCCAACAAACACGTAAAACGATTCCGCTGGTAATCGCAACAACTAATAAAGCCTGGAGATAGCCAGAGAACTTCTTTTATCGGGATGATGTGTGAAGCGCAGTTTTCGTCTTAAAAGTTCTGAAGAAATCAAGCGTATTCGGCAAGCGGGCGTGTCATATTCGAACCCGCTTGTTGTTTTGATAACTTTACCAAATCAAAACTTGCAAACTCGAATAGCTGTTGTGGCGAGCAGGTCAGTGGGGGGGGCTGTTCAAAGGAATCGGTGTAAACGGTTGCTAAGAGCAGCAGCAGAGCCTTTTCTGGAAAAAATTCAAACTGGTAATGATATTATTATTATTGCACGAAGCCGTTTAATCGATGTTGAGTTTGAGAAAGTAATTCAGGCTATTGAAAATTTACTTGAAAAAAGTAAACTAATAAGGACTTGATGAATGTTAGTGAATGCGAAGATTAAGTGTTCGGAAGAGGATTTTAACGAACCGCGCTTAAGGGATTTTCCCTTCCGACTATTAACTTTTCCAAGATGGATTTTACTTGCACTAATTCGGGTATATCAATTTGTAATCTCTCCGATTTTGCCTCCCGATAGTTGCAGGTATTACCCATCTTGTTCTCATTATGGGTACCAGGCAATTTATAAATATGGAACACTCAAGGGAGGATTTATGGCGGCAAAAAGGATCTTGCGCTGTAATCCATTTAGTCAGGGTGGTATTGATCCCGTACCATAATCAAATTAACTAGGATAAATATGAAGAAATCGAAAATAATGTTTATAAGTGTGTTTACGGTAATGGCCTTATTATTAAGCGCCTGTACGATGGGACCGCGTGCGGTAGGTACGCCAGGTCTTTCAGCTGATGGAGATATCGTTTATGTAGCCTATCAGCAATATGTTTATGCAGTCGATGCGAAAACCGGCAATGAAATTTGGCGTTTTCCTGATGAAGGTAACGCTCAAATTGTGTTCTATGCACCACCCGAGGTAACAGGTGAGAGTTTATTCGTTGGTGATATGGCGAATAAGTTCTACAAACTTGATAAGGAAACCGGTGCAGAAGTCTGGACGTTTAGCGAAGCTAAAGGGTGGTCCATAGCACAAGCATTAGCAGATGGAAATGTGGTTTATGCACCTAGCGGTGATTGGTCACTGTATAAGATTGATAGCAATGGCAGTATCGTTTGGCAATTTGAGACCAGTCAAGCGATTTGGGCGCAACCGGCTATTGCAGGGGATACAATTTTCTTAGGATCGATGGACCACAAAGTATATGCTCTTTCAAGCAGTGGTCAATTGCTGTGGGAGACTGAACTGGGTGGAGCTGTTGCTGCCGCGCCATTATTTGATGAAGTAACAGAAAATTTGTATGTGAGTTCAATCGGAAAAGAATTTGTTGCTCTCTCTGCGAAGAATGGCGAAAAACGCTGGACGCTAGATACCGATGGCAGTATATGGGCTGCACCGCTGCTGAATGAGGGTCAACTCCTGTTTGCTGATGAAACAGGCAAGATTTTTGCTGTGAATGCCGAAACTGGCAAAGTTACCTGGTCAATAGAGTCAGGTGGAGCAGTTATGGCTGGGCTGGCAGCGATTGATGGCGGTTTTGTAGTTGTCATGGAAGATGGAACTATTAGAGCTTTCGACTATGAGGGTAACCCCCTCTGGACCCGCGAGGTTGATGGAGAATTATATAGCACGCCTGTTACGGCCAATGGCTTATTAGTCATTGCTGCAATCAAAGGCGATAACTTGTTATATGGATTTGACGGAAGCGGCAATCAAGTGTGGTCCTTTAATCCTGGGAAGTAAGAGGTACTAAATATGTGGGATACGATTATTATTCAACCTTTTGTAAATGCTCTTCTCGCTATCACTTTAGTTGTGAAAAACTTTGGTGTTGCGATTATCTTGTTTACGATACTTATTAAATTATTGACCTATCCTCTCACTGCGCAACAGATGAAAGCGACGAAAGGCATGCAGGCGCTTCAGGAGGATCCACGCTACAAGAAAATACAGGTTAAGTATAAAAATGATAAGGAAAAATTTGCACAAGAGCAAATGAAACTTTATAAAGAGCTAGGCATCAATCCGCTTGGTTCTTGTTTACCAATGCTGATTCAATTTCCGATCATTATTGGTCTTTATCAAAGTATTACGCGCGCGATGGCGGCAACGCCCTATGAGCTATTAGGTTTAGAGCGTTTGTTTTATGGTTTTTTGGATCCTGCGCAGTTACTTCCCTTGCAAAACAAGTTCCTGTGGATGGATCTGGGTCAACCAGAGCGCTTAGATATTTTTGGTGTAGCAATCCCAATTCTGGCGATTATCGTTGTGATCACAACTTTCCTGCAATCCCGACTTTTGCAGCCGCCAACCAGTTCCAATGATCAAGGTGCAGCCTTTTCAAAAGCGATGGGTCTTTATATGCCAATCTTGATGGGGTGGATGGCATACTCGCTGGCATCTGGTCTGGCGCTTTATTTTGTGGTCAGTAATATTGTTGGTATAGCGCAATATGCGATGCTTGGCCGCGTAAATTGGTCAAATCTATTTCCCTTCATTAAGAAAAAGGAAGAAGCCACAGGAAAAGGTAAAGCAGTTCAACCTACGATTATTGAGGTTGAACCGATCAATGATGACGAAGAAGAAAATGAGTCAGAACAAAAGAAAGCAGGTAAACCTTCTTCTCGCTCTGTGGTAAAAAAGCAAAGACCAAAATTGAAAAATAAAAGAAAATAAATAAATCAATGCAACTATTGTATGGCTTAAAAATGCGAGGTGCTTGTGAGCAAAGAGAGACCAATGCTTGAAGTCATTGCGCCGTCGGTTGAAGAGGCGGTTGAAAAAGGATTGAAGGAACTGGGTCTTTGTAAAGAAGATGTTGAAGTTGAAGTCCTTGATTCTGGTAAACGCAGCCTCTTTAAATTGGCATCCCGTCAGGCGCGTGTGCGATTAAAAATGAAACTTTCTGATGATGTTGAAATTAACAATTTGCAGCAAGGTGAAGAAGCAAATGTTGAATTGGATGAAAACAATAGTAGTAGCGATGAAAGTATCGTAGACGATAACGATCTTGATGAAGGTTTGAAAGTTGCTAGAAACACAATAAATACGCTTCTTGATGAGATGAATGTCGAAGCCAATGTCCATGTTGAATATGGCGAGATGGATGGGCAGCATATCGCACCGATTTTGATTAATCTTGAGGGGAATGATCTCAGCTTTCTTATTGGCCGAAAATCTGAAACAATCAATGCTCTGCAATATATTACTAACCTTATCGTTGGCAAGAAGTTGAATCGATGGATACCACTTCAAATTGATGTCCAGAATTACCGGGTCCGACGGGAGAGAGAATTAAGAAAGCTCGCGCGGCGAATTGCCGACCAGGTTGTTACATCTGGACGGAAGCAGTATTTAGAGCCAATGCCGCCCAACGAGCGGCGGATCATTCACATTGAGCTGCGTGAGAATCCTGATGTTATCACAGAGTCCAGTGGAGAAGACCCACATCGTAAGGTGGTAGTTTCACTGAAGGATTAACGAACTATTTGTTTAGAGGGATAGATAATTATTTTTGGGAATGTTAAAATTGTATTACACTGATATTATAAAATATCTTTGTGTAATACAATTTTGTATTAGTGACAGTCAATCAGGAGGCAAAAGAAATGAGAGCAGTTGACATAATTGCCAGGAAGCGTGATGGGGATGGATTAACTGAAGACGAGATTAAATTCTTTATTGAGGGTTATACGAAAGGCGATATTCCTGATTATCAGGCTTCTGCATGGGCAATGGCCGTTTTATTAAAAGGGATGACTGCCCAAGAGACGACTCATTTGACTTTAGCGATGGCGAATAGCGGAGATACCCTCGATCTGTCAAAAGTTGTGCCTATTGCTGTCGATAAACATTCGACTGGCGGTGTGGGAGATAAAACGACCATCTCTGTTGCGCCTATCGTTGCTGCCTGCAGATTGGCTGTTGGGAAAATGTCGGGGCGCGGCTTGGGTTTTAGTGGCGGGACGCTAGATAAGATGGAATCTATTCCAGGATATCGTACGAACTTAAGCACAGAAGAATTCTTGAAACAGCTTGGTGATATTGGCATCGTTTTGACTGGCCAAAGTGTCGATCTTGCGCCGGCGGATGGAAAGCTATACGCGCTGCGTGATGTAACAGGCACTGTCCAATCGATTCCACTTATTGCATCTTCTGTTATGAGTAAAAAGATTGCAGCTGGGGCACAGGCAATTGTGTTGGACGTTAAATCAGGTCTTGGCGCTTTCATGCAGACTTTGGACGAGGCAAAGGAACTTGCCGAGGTTATGGTTTCTATTGGTGAATTAAGTGGGCGGCGTGTCATCGCAGTCTTGTCAAATATGGATCAGCCACTGGGTTCAGCGGTGGGGAACGCTCTGGAGCTCAAGGAAGCTGTTCTAGCGCTGAAGGGTCAGGGACCCGATGACTATATGGAACACTGTCTTAGCTTAGCTGCACATATGTTGGTCCTGGGTGGGAAAGCAGGGGATCTGACTGTGGGTGAAGAAATGGCAAAGACTGTCATTGAAAATGGCAGCGCTTTCGAGATGCTCAGAAAGCTCGTCATTGCCCAAGAGGGTGATGTCAGTTATGTAGATGATCTTTCCAAGCTACCAAAGGCGGCATTTATTGATGCAGTGATAGCTGACAGGTCCGGGTGGATTGCGGTTGTCAATGCGCGCGATGTAGGTGAGACAGCGGTTACTTTAGGTGCTGGACGTGCGAAGAAGGGCGATACCATTGATCCGGCTGTGGGAATCATGGTCAAAGTTAAGGTTGGCGACCAAATTGAGAAAGGTCAGAAACTCTTTGAGATACATGCAAATGATCAGACGCTTCTTGAGGAGGTTAAAAACAGATTGGTGCAAGCTGTCAAGATTTCACCAGAGTCTGTTTCAAGTCTGCCCGTATTTTACGGTGTAATTGGGGAATAGATGGTATATTAGAAATGAGAGCCTGGGAGACCAGGCTTTTATTATTTAAACCGATATTGGATTGGGGTACATCAAGTTCAATTATTAAGGAAGCCAGCTATTCGCATAGACATTTGCCGGATAAGAGAAGCTATCATTGGCGAGAACATTTGTGAATATTTATCAAGCTGTAATAAAAAGGGGCAGCGATTATTGGTTGCGCTGACCCTTTTCCGGTCAAATCTTTCTGCAGACTTGAAATATTATCCAGCAAAGAAGGGGGTTTCCAGGCCTTTGGTATTTGTTTTGTAGACAAAAATATCACCTGCATAAGGCTGCTGGGCTTTCTGTTCAGCAGTAAGACCTATTGCAGCAGTTGTAATAAAGAGCTCATCCAGATTTTCACCGCCGAATGTACAGGCTGTAACCCGGGACACAGGTAAATTAACCTCTAATATCGCTTCCCCGGTTGGACTATAACGGACAACTTTGGCGCCGTCCCAGCGTGCGCTCCAGATGCAACCTTCGGCGTCAATGGTCAAGCCATCTGGCACGCCTTCACTATTGTCCGTGGGGAGCTGGATAAAGGGCTGCCGATTTTGAATGGTTCCTTTCAGAAGGTCAAAATCGAAAGTATAAATCGCAAAATCGCCAGAATCGGTGTAATAGAGCCTTGTATTATCAAGACTCCATGCTAAGCCATTGGAAATGGTGATATGGTTCAGGATTGTATGGCAATTGCAATCAGGGTCCAGGCGATAGAGAGTTCCTTCACCTTTGAGATCGAGGCTGCCTGCCCAGAAACGTCCCGAATGGTCTACCTTGCCGTCATTCAAGCGAATGCCTGGTTTACCTGCAATCGGATCAGCTAACATTTTCAAACTTTGATTAAACGAATCCCAAAATGTAAAACCTTTCCCAGTTGCCAGAACCAAACCACCATTGGACCGAAAAGCAAGCGCGCCTACTGAGGTTCCAACTGTAAAGGATTCCTGCGTTCCAGTTGCTGGCGAATAGCGAAAGATCTTTCCAACTTCAATATCTACCCAATAAAGTCTTTTTTCGATAGGATGCCAGAGCGGACTTTCGCCGAGTCCGTTTTGAACAGATAAATAATGTGATGCTTGTACGCTTTCCATGGATGTTTTTATTTTTTAGTTCGCTTAGGGATGACACAGATGAAACCAAGCGGCTCGTCACCTAATGCAATTAATTGGTGTAGTTCATTACCAGGAATGAACACTGCATCCATTGGTGAGAGTTTATGGAATTTATCATCAAGCTGTACTTTTGCTTGACCATGAAGGATTATTACGCCATGTTCGTGCGGGTGCTGGTGGAGAGGGGAGTGTCCTCCAGGGGCAATTTGAAAGTATCGAATGATAAAGTTGGGTGCATCATCTGAAGGACCAATTAAGATGTGTTTAACATAATCAGCAATCGAAGGGTCGGGTGATGGTTCAGGCACGACTCCTTCCCATTTGTATAAGGATTCTTGTTTGTTGCCTTCAAATTTATGAATGACTGACATCATGTTTCTCCTTATTAAGCGTCTGTTCAATTAATTGAACAGATGAGTGTTAAATTTATGTGGGATTATTATACTAAACCATTACCAGGAGTTGACAAGTGATTATTATTTTCTTCCTCCGTGGATTGTTCAGCGATGATCATTTGGCGCCTGGGTAGATCCAAAGCCTTTTTAAGCGGGATGGAAACAAATAATAAGGCTGCAAATCCAGCGACGAGATAGGTATGGTTGAGAATGATCATAAGTACAACGGTTGATGCAGCACCAATGGCAGCACTTGGGTCGAATTTTCGATATATGAGGATAGTAATAAGAAAAAGGCATATCCCAATGGTAATTGGCAGAGGCGCCAACATTAGTAGTACGCCTGTTATTACCGCGAATCCCTGCCCACCCTTAAAACCAACCCACAGAGGGAAGTCATGCCCCATTACTGTGAGGGCACCGGTTATGATCTGCTCTGTTAAACTCAAACCTAAACGTTGCGAGATTGATATCGTTAGGATGCCCTTTGAGATATCAAAGAGGGCAACAAAGACACCACACTTGAGCCCCATTGTTCTGGCGACATTGAGTCCACCCATATTTCCATCGCCCATTTTTCTGATGTCTTTACCGTAAGCAATTCGAGAAGTGATCACAGCTGTGGGAAAGGAACCAATTAAGTAAGCAAGGATGAGGGCTATGAGCGAATTATTGATAGCCACCTTTTCCATGGACTCTCCTGATTGATTAATTGAACAGCAAACCGGATAAGCTGTTAACATTTTTGGATAATACTATTTTACCCCCAACCTGGTGTATGGCAATCGTCATTGGCGTAGTTTGGGAGAAAAACATCTGATGCAATATCTGCGGCGGCATATTCACTATCTTAATGTCCGATCGGAATTTAAAGAATGAGAATATATGATTGTATGAATGTGATCTCTGGCGCGATCTGAACCCACAACCGACCGATTCGAAATCATTGAGTAAGGCTGTCTATTGTTTCCATTGGTATATTAATAATTTCTTAATATTCACACAAGAAAATAACAAATTCATCTGATATGATTACGAAATGAGAGAAAAACTGAAAAGCCTGAATTGGGTAACAAGGGAGTTCGTTTTTTAGGATATTCTTTAGCACTACCAAAAATGCCAGAGATATATTTAACGATGGAATATTAATGGGTTATTCATGAAAAACAAACAGCGAAGTAAAAATAAAATCATATTGATTGTAACCATTTTCATCATAACAGTTATATTTTCAACCTTGCAGTATGATCGAATAAAATCCTACAATCAAAGCGTGAGTGATCGAAACAACGAATTGCATGAACATTATCATAATAATATTGATATTGTCATAACTATCCATAAAGCTGTTGCGCAAACTTGTTTTGAGGAAGCAGTAATAAATAATGAAGATATTATCGAGTTATTGGCTGCGGCAAATTATGCAAATGATTTAGAAAAAAAGGTTTTACGAGAAGAATTATATGATTTATTAGAAGGAATCTATCAAAATGCTCAAGAAAGAAATATCAGGCATTTTCATTTTGCTTTGAAAGACTGCATTAGCTTTTTAAGGGTTCATAAACCTGATAGGTTTGGTGATAACTTAGAAGGTGTAAGAGATACTGTATGTAATACAAGGAATACGCAGGCTTTCACAGAAGGATTTGAAGAGGGGGTAACATATAGTGGTTATCGATACGTGTTCCCATTGTTCAAGGAGGATGAA
>Ga0255364_10217_pt1 | contig 13912 bp, 11 predicted proteins | sample ANMaggSSYBR01G12_FD_182087 | JGI IMG/M metagenome (GOLD analysis project Ga0255364, IMG submission 182087) | Sediment cell enrichment communities from methane seep in Santa Monica Basin, California, United Staets - ANME aggregate JGI... | ecosystem: Environmental > Aquatic > Marine > Cold seeps >...
CGGACACGGCGTTCCTTTTGCCTATCCTTCTGGTCCGGATATAGGTCCTGGATTGACAGATGCAGGAAAAGAACTGGTTAAGAGCTGCAACGGATTAGGTGTGATGATCGATCTGGCCCATCTTAATGAAAAAGGGTTCTGGGAAGTTGCAGATCTATCTTCCCAACCACTGGTATCCACGCACACCGCGGCTTACTCCCTAGTCCCAAAAACCAGGAACCTGACGAATGAGCAGCTGAAAGCAGTAGGAGATAGTGATGGTGTAGTTGGCATAATCTTCTCGGTTAACGATCTCGATGGCGGAAAAAGGCCCAAAGACAATGCGCCGATCTCGAAGATCATTGATCATATTAGTTATATTGCCGACATGATCGGTGTCGATCATGTTGCTTTTGGATCAGATTTTGACGGCACAAAGATCCCTGCTGAACTCGGTGATGTGAGTGGGTATCCCAAACTTGTAGCTTTGTTGGAAGGGGCGGGATTTTCAAAAGAAGAACAGAAAAAAATATGTTATCAAAACTGGATCAGGGTACTAAAGGAAAGCTGGAATTAAGGGAGGATTTTCGCAGAACTTAACCATCCCTGAATTCCCGTTCTACCTCATTTTAGTTCTAAATCCATACTGGATCCATACTGGGTTTGCATTTTTCGCTAAAAAACTCCCCTGAGGCTTTAAAATACCTCCAGCAGCCATTTCCTGTCGATTATTCCCGAAAATCACAATATATCAAACTAGAATTTAATAACAAAAAGGCTCTGTGAATGAGAACACAGAGCTTATCAGTAAATTCAGGGTGAAAAATCATCGATAGTGAGAAATGCACACAAAAAAACACCGCGTTCTCAGCGGTGATTATTGTGTATTTCCGATTTGATCAGGAAATGATCAGTGGATCGTTTCACAGCTAAAATAGGTATCGTTATCGTTGCCATCTTCGCCAAAAATTCCCGAACCCCAGTTCTTATGTCCCTAAATGAAAAGTGCCCTCTCCCGAGGGGACTTTGTTCTAAAACTGTTCTCTTTTTTTAAGAGTACTTATATCGTTGAGGAAATCTAAGCTTATGGACATCCCGTATCAAAGGGACACATAGTAGGTTCAGGGGTAAACGTTTGCGTTGGTGTCGGACTGTTCAGCGGTGTCGAAGTTGGCGTGATCGGTGTCGGACTTGATATCAATGTGCTCGTTGGCACTTGTGTGCTTGTTGGGAGCGGTGTAAACCCTGTCGTTGGTGTGCTGGTCGGCAGTGGTGTGTTGCTCGGGATAGGCGTGGGGGATTTCTTGGGCGTTTTACTCGGGATAGGCGTCTCGGTAGGCGTCCCGGTATTGGTCGGCAGCGGTGTGCTGGTCGGCGGAGGAGAGGTAGCCGTCGGGGTTCCTGTAGGAGTTGGCGTAGGTGTATTGGAAGGCAGTGGAGTAGCAGTAGGCGTCCAGGTCACCAGGCCTTTATGGATGGACGGCTGGTTAATTTGACATCCATTTTCAAAATCGATGATCAAGCCGAAATCTTCACCCTTTACAAGGGGGATTGATCCACCTCCAGGGCCTCCATCAAAGTCGAACCGCAAGGGATAGGCATTACCATGATTGAACTGGAGCGGTCCTGTCCACGTGCCAGGTGAGTCAGCCTGGGTATCCGTCCAGGAAAGAACATCCACTGCATTTCCATCGCCCTCTCCCCAGGCACTGGCTCCGTTCCAATTCATCCAGTCCAGGTACAACCCAGCCCAGCCATTATCCGCGCCCCACTGCTGAGTGTAGGTCCAATTAAAGCGGATCCGGGTCACTCTGGTATCGTTCCATGTATCGCCATTGGTGACCAAGATCTCCTGCTGGTGGCTATTATGAAAATCGAACTCACTTAGAGTATACAAATCGCAATCAGGTGTGGGAGTAAGGGTTGGGGTTGGAATATCAACCGAAACCCCTTTGACACAGCCATCATCAAACACAAGGTCTGCTGAAGTGAGGCCAGTCAGAGGAACATATCTGGGTAAAAATAGTCCGATATATTGACCCACTGCTCCTGCTCCTAATTGGATTGGTGCTGCGGGAGCCCAGAATGTATCGGGCACACTATCATACTTCATGGCCCAACCGCTGGAATCAAATCTCATGGCATAAACCGATCTCGCCGGATCATCCTTGGTCCAGATCTGATTTGCAGAATAAAAACTGATCGGCACTGGATTGTTATTGGTGATCGTCATTGACTGAATGTAATAACCCGAGACCCAGTGGCCTGCAAAACTGTCACTGACCTCGATCAGATCACACTGGACCGGGATCGGTGTATTGGTTTCAGTGGGGGTTAAGGTCGGTGTTGGGGACAGTGTTGGGGTTGGTGTATCAGTCGCCGTTGGGGTCTGGGTCCATGTTGGAGCAGAAAGGATCGGTCCGGAAACGCCCATAACCCGCGAAGTTCGGAATTTCTCCACGATACCATCGCGCTCGGCATTGATAGCTAAAGAAGGCCACAGGTTGCTGATAATGGGCAAGAATAACGGATGCCTGTGATCAACTCGGATCTTTACCCGATCCCCAGGACCACCAGCATCATCCATTAATATCGAGCCAAGACTGTCTATACAAAGGGGTACTGGATAGTTATTATAATCAACCAGGTATTGATTGGCCCGGTTGCTGCAAATGGTGATATTGAGAAAACCTTTTTCGTTGAACTCGCCTATCTGAGCCACATCATGAAGGGAGATATATTGGGTGTAATCTCCTGAGACATTTGGATCCACCCATAATCCAGACCCACCACCCGTGGCCGCATCCTGGATAGAATACAAACGTGCTATATCAATTAATGCCTGTTCTTTATCATTCTTATCGGCGCCAGTATACTCTATCGGGATCAGGCAATCCTGGGGGTCACCACCAAAAGTGTCTGCAATAACAAAATCTGCGCCAAGAATACTGCCTGCCTGAACGCAGTAAGCTTCGTCGAATTGTCCGGTGACTGCATAGCGGATACCAAATCTGGCTGCGTTCTGGACAGCCATCCATGAGAAAGTCAGGCGGGCAAACTCCACGATCCCAAAGATCACAAAGAGCAAAATTGGCAAAGCCAGCATAAACTCGACCATGGCCTGGCCATTTATCTTATTTCCTCTGGTCTGGAGCTTTAATTTCGCCATTTTTCTCAAAAATATCCTCTTGTGAAGCTATCCTTGTTCCTCTACCACAAGCCGATGAATATTTTCCTCCGATCTTGCATATTTAAGCAAAATTGCTCGTATTTATTGGGTAAATATGGTCAATAAGGTGAAATAAGTGTAGCATCAAGGTGATTCTGGACAACCCCCTTAAACTAACAACCTTGTTAGAATCAGGTTTTGTTAAGAGATAATCATTTTTTCTCTCGATAAAATAAAAGAAAGAAACTAACAATATCGTTAGGTCTGAATCCATTAATCACATTTTAAGAGCAATTTGATCAATTAAAACGAAACAAGTCTGACTACTGTTCCAAAAAAAAAGCGCTCATTTTGAGCGCTTTTTTGCTGTGAACAAGATTATGGTGTTGGTGTTGCCGGACATCCTGTATCAAAGTTACACAACGTAGCTGAAGGAGTAAATGTTGGCGCAGGACTCGGTGTAGCAGAGGGTGTCTTTGGTGTGCTGGTCGGTGGAACCGGTGTAACACTCGGTACAGATGTATTGCTCGGCACCGGTGTGCTGGTCGGCCAGGAAGTGTGGGAAGGTACTGGGGTAGTTGTAGGAGAAGGAGTGGTCGACGGAGTCCAGGTTATTGTTGGCGTCGAGGTCGGCTGCGGTGTATTGCTGGGCAAAGGTGTATTGGTCGGCACCGGAGTATTGGTTGGTGGAGGTGGCGGAGAAGGTGTAGGTGTCGTTGATGCAGTGGCCGTAGCTGTCCAGGTTACTATTGTCCGCGGGACAGCGTTCCTGGTGATACTGCAGCCATTATCAAATAAAGCTCGCACACCAAAGTCTGAATTTACTACACCAGTCAAAGGTCCGCCCCCACCCCAATCGGAATCGAAATCGATTTCCCAGCGGTAATTGGTTCCGGCATTAAAGGGAACACTACCATTCCAGATTGATGATGAGGAATAATCCCGGGTTCCGCCCTGGCCATGGCCGGGAAAATAGGATCCATTCCACTTATACCAATCCATATTGAGATTGGTAAAACCATTGGCGTCCCCGTATTGCTCAGCATAATCCCAGATCAACTCCAATGATACAAGTGAGGTATCTACAACATCACCATTATTAATATTGGCTCGAAGAATAGCATAATTTCTGAAGCTGAAATTTCCCAGCGTGTATAAATTGCAGTCCGGTGTGGGTGTGATGGTTGGTGTTGCCGTTTCCGTTGGAGTGGTTGAAGCTGTTGCCGTGGGCATGTTCACCGTCACACCTTTATGACAGCCATCGTCAAATTCCAGATCTACAGAAGTAACACCTTCCAAACCGATATTCTGGGGTTGGAAAAGACCAATATAATCCCCCACTCCTGCGGGGGCCATTTCTATACTTGGAGAAGGATTCCATGTAGTAGGCGGGTTTGTATCGTTCAAAATATCCCAGCTGCTGTTATTAAAACGTGCAGCCCAATAGTACCGACCTGGATCGTTCTTCTCCCACTGTTGGTTGGCTGAAATTAGATGAATGGGAACCGGATTATTATTTCGGATGGTAACCGACGCGATATGGTAGCCAGATGTCCAGTGTCCTACATAACTGTTCACGACCTCGATCAGATCACACTGAACCGGGATCGGAGTAAATGTAGGCGATGGTGTAACTGATGGTGTGAATGTAGGGGTGATCGTCGGTGTATCGGTGATCGTCGGAGTTTGAGTCCAGGTTGGGGCTGATAAGATGGGACCTGAGACGCCCATAACCCTTGATGTGCGAAATTTCTCAACGATGCCATCGCGCTCAGCATTCAAAGCGATAGAGGGCCAAATATTGCTGATCAACGGTAAAAAGATCGGGTGCTGGTGTTCAATATGGACCTTAACTCGATCCCCGGGGCCGCCTGCATCATCCATCAGCTGGCTGCTAACGCCGTCATAACATAAGGGGATCGCATAATTGTTATAATCCAGCACAAATTGATTGTTGCGGTTGCTGCAGGTGGTGACATGGAAATATCCTTTTTCGTTTTCCATACCGATAAAAGTTGGGTTATGGCTGGAGAGATACTGATCGTAATTTCCTGCCACAGCAGGCTCCAGCCATAGGCCAGTTCCACCGCCTGTGGCCGCATCCCGGATCGAAAAGAGCCGGGCCAGGTCGATCAATTCCCGTTCTTTGCCAGCCTTATCCGAGCCAGTGTAATTATCGGGTATTAAACAATCCTGGGGGTCTCCTCCAAAAACATCAGCATTAATATGATCAGGGCCCAGATTGCTGCCAGCTTGAACGCAATAAATGTCATTAAACTCACCAGTGACAGCAAAGCGTATACCAAATCTGGCTGAATTCTGTACAGCCATCCAGGCAAAAGTCAGGCGGGCGAACTCAACGATCCCGAATAAGATGAATAACAAAATTGGGAGGGCGAGAACAAATTCAACCATCGCCTGGCCCCGGGTTTTATTTTGTGATCTTGCCCCGTTACGCAACATATATTCCTTGCTTTTATATGACAATAGCGTGGAAGGATATTTATCCACGCCAATTCTCTCTTAAAATCAATCGCTCTCCCCTTGTAAACAAGAGGAAAGCGAATATTGTTTTTAACTAGTTGGAAACTACATGCAGCCAGTCAGCTGCTAACACATCAACGCTCTCATCAAAGGTGCAGGTCCAGCTAGTTCCAGCCTTTTCACAATCATCAGCCCAGACTACCTGTCCTTTTTCTGCGATTGATACACCGGCCATGATGGCCACACCAGACTGATCGATATCAAAATCCACAGCGGTAAAAGATGTGGGGTTATCAACATCAAGGGTGTAGCTAATTCTGGAAACCTGGTAAGCGGATTTCACACCATATTCAACACCCAGGATGCCAGCGCTGGGGATTGTGCTTGCCTCGGCAAAACCATAGGTTGCCGCAGCAATGACCAGGGATAACGAAATCAGGCTGAGAATGCTTAATTTGGTCCGTTTCTGTTTCGTCATGAGCTTTTTCCTTTTTCCATTGAAACCCGATAATCTGAAATAAATTGGACTTCGTTATCAGTGTAGCACCCATGGATATTTCCACAACCCTTCTAACCTAACAACCTTGATAGGTTTTGTTAATTTATGCAATAAGATGGGAGAGTTTCCCTTACAGAAATTAAAACATGGTCAAAATATAAGCGAAAAAGCAGATTATGGAATAAAAAAAGCGCTCATTTTGAGCGCTTTTTTGCTATTGAAAACAAGATTATGGTGTCGGAGTAAGTGGACATCCTGTATCAAAGTTACACATTGTAGGTTCAGGGGTAGGCGTCGGAGCATCCGTGGGTGATGGTGTAGGAGAGCTTGCTATTGCAGTAGCTGTCAAATCCGGTGTATTTGATGGTGTTGGCGTATCAGGTGTTACCGGTGTATTGGTCGGCTGCGGTGTAGCCGTTGGACTGGGCGTGGTGGTTGGTGATGGTGTGATAGATGGTGTATAGGTTATTGTCGGTGTGTAGGTCGGCAACGGTGTATTTGAAGGAGTTGATGTATTGGTTGGCAGCGGAGTATTCGTCGGCGGCGGTGGTGGTGTTGGTGTCCAGGTTTGGGTTGGTGTGGCGGTAGGCGTGTAGGATATGACCGGTCTGGAAATCGCATCCCTCCGCAGTTGGCAGCCATTGTCAAAATCAATGATCACGCCAAAGTCATTGCTGACAACATCCGGTAGAGGTCCACCGAAAGCCCAATCAAGATCAAAGTCGATCTCCCAGGTATAGGAACTTCCTGCATTAAAAGGCTCAGATCCGCCCCAGTTGGTGGGTGAAGATGAATCAAAAGTTCCATCGCCGTTACCGCCCAGATGGATGTAACCTCCACCCCACCTGAACCAGTCGACATACAGGCTGGGATAACCGTTGGCAACACCAAAGGATTCGGCATAATTCCAATCCAGCTGAATTTGGGACACCTCAGCATCAACCACATCCCCGTTGGTTACAGTCAAGCTTTGCACGGCACCATTGGTGAAAGAAAAATTACTCATAGAATATTGACTGCAATCAGGTGTTGGTGTCACCGTAGGCGTTTCAGTGATCGTCGGTGTCAAACTCGCCGTTGCAGTCGGCATGTTTGCAGATATACCTTTATGGCAGTTATCATCAAATTCCAGGTCTACAATGGTAACACCCTGCACCGGTTCTGCTACTGGCTGGAAAAAGGCCACATAATCCCCTAATCCACCTGCCACCATCTCGATAGGTACTGAGGGCATCCAGGTGGTTGGCGGATTTATATCATTCAGGATTGTAGTCGCACTACCGTTAAACTTCATTGCCCAGGCAATTCTACTTGGAGGCAATTTTTCCCAACTGAGATCAGCTTGATGTAAATGAATAGGAACTGGATTATTATTTTTAATTCTCAGCAACACAATTAAAGAACCACTATCCGGGCCGATATAGTTGTAATCAACATCAATCAGGGCGCAATCCACGGGGATAGGAGTTACGGATGCCGTTGGAGTTGGCGTGATCGATGGTGTTGATGTGAGCGTTGGTGTTGGAGTAATAGTTGGAGTCTGGGTCCAGGTGGGTGCAGAAAGAATGGGGCCAGAAACACCCAACGAGCGGGAAGTGCGGAATTTTTCAACGATACCATCTCGCTCAGCGTTCAAAGTAACAGATGGCCAAATATTTGTCAGAATAGGCAAAAACAGAGGATGGCGGTGCTCAACATGAACCTTAACCCGGTCTCCCGGTCCGCCGGCGTCATCCATTAATTGCAAGGTAGGAATAAGTTCGCACAAGGGGATCGAATAGTTAGGGGTCATGCGGTATAGTCCACCGCGGTTGCTGCAAATCGTGATATGGTAAAACCCAGTTTCGCCAGGCAGGCCAATAAAGGCTTCATCGTGGAGGCCAAGATACTGCTCATAATTACCAGATACGTTGGGGCGCAGCCATAAGCCAGTTCCTCCCCCTACGGCCGCATCCTGAATGGAAAATAATCGAGCCAGATCAATTAGTTCACGTTCTATAATGTTTTTTTCTTTATCCGGATCAGTCGGATCCGGATTTATATAGGTATCCGGGATCTTGCAATCCTGGGGGTCTCCCCCATCCATGTCAGCTGCAACGTGGGCTCCGCCCAGCAGATTTCCCGCTTCAATGCAGTAAATCTCTTTGAACTCGCCAGTCACAGCATAGCGGATGCCAAAGCGGGCTGCGTTCTGAACTGCCATCCAAGCAAAGACCATCCTGGCAAATTCGATGATGCCAAAGATGACAAACAACAAGATCGGGAGGGCAATAACAAACTCTACCATCGCCTGACCCCGACTTTTAGTCTTGATGTGAGAAATCCGCCCCGATTTCATTTCTTACAGCTCTCTTCCTTTAAATGAGTAATCGCAGTATATCATAAAAAAGATCTTTGTATACATTCTCTAGATGACAATGAAGCTATTATTGCGTAATTCTGGTGAAGATGCTCCCGGCTACTTTTTCGAAGATTTGAGTCAAAAAAGCACCGCTGGGCGCGTAATAATACTGTCCACAAGAAGTTTGTGGCGGAGCAATTGCTGGATCACACGGATCCTGTTCATATATGTCGGTAAGATCATCTGGTACAGGATTGCGTAAGTTATCATCCCCGATATTGGCCATATATCTTAATAACACCTCCCCATCATAATCCGGGGGTTTGGCTGCCTGACCCAGTCCAATGGCATAGATCGCTATTTCATCACCAGCTTTTCGTTCCGATACACCAACAGGATCACCAGCCTCTGGCACGTCTTTAAATAGTGGATACACCAACGCTACCCGGTCTGTCATATCCCGGGCATAATCCTCAGCATCATATGGTGGAGAGGCAGTATTCCAGGCTGCTCCTGCCGGACATTCACCGGAAGCTGCATGGAAGGGACCACAGTGCCGGGTTGATGGATCGCTATCTGTACACCAAGAATAAGATGTGCTGGGTTCATTGGTCCACAATCTAGCTCCGATCGCACCGCCGCAGAAACCGTCCGTGTAACCTGCCGGGACTTCATTATAATTTGGATCTGTATTGTAAGTCTCAGGTGAAGCTCCATGGGCAGCGGGCGGAAGGTCACTTACATTGGTTGTCCCGTCTGAGAGGAATACGATGATCCAGACGCTGTCCACCCTTCCCTGGGCTTTGAGGATATCTCCAGCTACGCGCATGCCGCATCCAGTACACGTGGATCCCAATATATCTTTTGCTTCAAAATAAATCCCGTCCCCATCCACATCCATCGGATTCACTTCTCCATCGCGGGGATCTCCGAAAGCAAGAACATCAGTTGGACTCGGACCATCAAATAACTGGATGGCATTAATGGCGGCTGTTACAGCTGTGTGGTCCGCTTCCAGCACTACATTGGGGGATGACGGGTCCGGATCGTGAATGGCGGCCTTGACATCATAGGTGACGATGGCGATGCGGTCATACCCATCAAAGAACTTGTTGATCATGGCGATGGCCGCAACCTTAGCCTCCTGAAGCGGCTGGCAAGTATTGGCTGCATTACAAGCAGCTGGATCATAATCTGGTACATAGTCAGACACACCATCCGCTGGAGCGAAATCCGTCTTCGAGGCCATAGATTCTGAGGTATCGATCACGATCACAACATCCAATGAGGCTGCCTCACCGATTGAATGGGTGGTGATCGGAATATCGGAAACCCCAAATAGCTGCAAGAAATAAACCGGGCTGTTCTGGGTGGCCTGGATCCAGGCGAGTTTCCGTTTTAATTCTCCTGACGCCGGACAAACCGATACAAATCCTGCCGGTTTGCCTGCATCTTCACAAAGGTAGGTTTCCAAAGAATAGACATCCTCGATATTATTTAAAGCCAGCATCTCTCGAGCAGATTCCCGGATCAGTGCCCGGCGCTGGGCTACAGGGAGGGATGAGTCCCGGATTTGGTTGGCCGCTGCCACAGCAGCGGCGTCCAAACCTCTTTTTAAACGGGTGAAACTCAGGTACAGGGTACCGGCATCTGTGACCAATCCCGCGAATGCCAGCATTGCCAAAAAGGCAACCGCTGTGATCACCATAGCCTGGCCCCGTTCCCGGAGATTTCCTTCCCTGATTTGGTCGAAGGTTCGGGAAACCATATGAGAAAGATTTAGATTATGCCGATTTTTCTTCTTTTTCATAATTACCTACTTTGGTCTAGGGCAATGGTGTTGGTGTGGGAGCTGCCATGGGTGCCGGCATAACAGTAAAAGCATGCAACCGAATCGGGTTGGGCAGCAAATCGCTGATCAATGGCAAGTTGAGCAATTGTTCATGGCAATAATAGATTTCAACCAGGACAATGCCTTTATCTGTGGGGCCGCCAGGAACAGTTGTGCCAGCGCCGACAGTAGGTGTCCCAGGTCCGGGGGTTGGGGCTGGAATAGACACCCAATTGGCGTCAGGAACAGCAGTAGAAATACCAGGCATCTGCGGGAAAAAGGGTGTGGTCGAATCTAAGGTTCCATCACAGTTCTTGGTCCAGTTATCCCCGTAAAGCGACCAGACCCCATCGCCGTCATTGGGTTTTCGATCCACAACTTTGTTATTATCAATGGTGAAAATGGAGATAGCGATATCGTCAGTGGCTGGATCGAGGGTGATGTCCTGATTAAAATTCGTACCAATGACCACGCAAGCAGTATCCAGGTAATAATGCAGCGCATTGTCTTCACAAGCGCTAATAGGATAGTTGCTCATATCTCCAGTTAATACTTCAGGATCCCGGTCAGCCGCAAACCTGGCGGCCTCCCTGACAACATCCAGGAGGGAGAGGTAGTTATAGATGACTGCTCCGACCTCTACAAATGCAATCAATAAAAACAACAATACGGGCAGTACTATCGCCAATTCGACGAAGCTCTGCCCGGAACTTTTGCCTGAAAAGCGGGATTTCAACCGATTCATATACTTATCCTGGTTTAATATATTCATTATAACGACAGAAAACATCAGCGTCAAACTGCTAGGGCTGTCTAACAAAACTGTAAAGACCTAAACCATTTGACCTGATTTTGGTTAGATTTATCACTACCTGATTTGATTATACGCTTATTTAGGGTTGTATTAGCTGATAGTTTTGTTAAACACGATCCAATAAATTGCCCTGGTAGAGTAAAATTGAATCAGGAGAATGGTGGTGAACTATGAAATCAATCACTTTGAATATCCAACCGACGGTCGAAGCTATCCGCGATCAGTCCATCCTGGAAGAAAATGGCATCCGGGCAGTGGTCGTCCCCTACCACAAGGCGCCTTCATTTTACGTGGGAGATAATCAGGTCTCCGAGCTGCTTGTCATGGACCATCAGGAAAAAGAAGCCAGGGATATTTTGGGCCTTCCTGATGAACTGTCTGGTTTTTCTGGTTAACTATTTCCCATCCTTAATACTGTCATTACGAGGAGCCCGAACGAAGAGAGGGCAACAAAGCAATCTGTACTTCATGCATCTACCAATTTCTTATTTGCGATCAACTCTTGAATAGACGAACCATCCTGCGCGTTAATTAGCCAGTTATTGATTTTGATCTCAGTTTGATTTGATTCAGATTGCTTCGGGAAATTCACCCTCGCAATTACAGGAATGGTGTCGGTTCGGTGAGCACCAGCACTAAAGCCAATATAATACTGTCATTGCGAGGAGTCCGAACGAAGAGAGCGCGACAAAGCAATCTGTACTTCATGCATCTACTAATTTCTTAATTTGCGATCAGTTCTTGAAGAGACGAACCATCCTGCTCGCTAATTTTCCAGTTATTATTTTTGATCTCAGTTTGATTTGATTCAGATTGCTTCGGGAAATTCACCCTCGCAATGACAGTCTAGGGTTGATCAAACCTCCCTGAAGAGGGACGTTTGACGTTAGCCTGTTCAGCGACTTCAGTCGGGAACTCAATAAATAACATCTAACCGATTATCCTGATCCAGGCCAATATAGTACTGTCATTGCGAGGAGAGACCGCAGTGAACAGACAGCCTGCCCAGAGCGAAAGCGAAGGGAAGCAATCTGTACTTCATGCATCTACCAATTTCTTATTTGCGATCAACTCTTGAAGAGACAAACCATCCTGCGCGTTAATTAGCCAGTTATTAATTTTGATCTCAGTTTAATTTAATTCAGATTGCTTCGGGAAATTCACCCTCGCAATGACAGTCTAGGATTGATCAAACTTCCTGTACGAGGGACGGACGTTTTTATTATTTCATCTGCCGTATGGCATCATGGGGACATTCTGCAATACAGGCAACACAGGCCAGGCAGAGAGTGGGGTATACATCTGGCATCTCCCCAGGAGCTTCCTGTCGAAGGACCTTCCTTTCACAAACTACAGCCGCCGCACAGATACCTCCTTCACAGCTGTCAGGATCACATCGCTGGTAATCCAGGAGGATCGTAGGCTTAGGCATCAGATTCCCCGTTAGTAAATTTTTGAAGTTGTTCCAATTCCTCTTCCAGCTCTTCCAGAGTTAACAACATAGCGGCTGGAATTGAATGGGCAGGCAGGGACTTCTTCAAATCCTCGATCTGCTGCTCAAGTTCTTCCAACCGCTGTTGTGTAGTCATGCCGTTTTTGGTCCGAAACTAATAAAAATAAAAGTCTATTCTTCAGTTTTATCCGGGCGTTCTCTTCGTTCAGGACGCTGTTTGCGTTCTCGGCGCTCAGGACGAGCAGGCCGTTCCCGGCCACCTTCCTGTCCCTCTTTAGGAGCCCTTCGAGCAGCCTTCTTTGCGGCTGCCTCAGCTTTTGCCTGCTGTTCCAGGGCATAATAAGTCGGCCTGATCTCAGCATAATACGAAGCTGGTTTTAAGAGGCGATCTTTATGATGGACATTTACAATCCGATCATAAGAAGCCAGCTCATAATCATGATCCATTTTGATGGCGTCAAAAGGACAGTATTCCGCGCAATATCCGCAGTTCAAGCACAGATCGATATCGATAGCAAAATTCTCCGGTGTTTTTAACGGTTTGCCGGTTTCCGGATCTTCTGCGCGGGTGATCCAGATACATTGGGATGGGCAGACCTTACTGCATATCCCACAAGCAGTGCAGCGGGGAACTTTCTCCCCATCAACCTCATCGTATACCAGGAACGGAACATAGCGGAAGTTCTCTGCTACCGGAAGCCTCTCCTCCGGATAGTTCACGGTGAAGATACCCTTGGTATCATGGGTCATGCGCTGCCGAACACCATCTTCATTATAATAACGCTTCCGACCTGCTTTGAAATCCTCGGCGTACGTGTCGTAAATGTGTTTCAGGGTTACGCCCAACCCCTTGACAATCCCAAATCCTTTCATAATCATCTCCAGTGACCCTGCAGCCCGTTAGCGGTCAACTTCTCCCAGCACGATATCAATAGATCCTAGAATGGCAACCAGATCAGCCATTTTTTCTCCCAGACTCATTTCTCGTAATCCAGTCAGGTTAATAAATGATGGCGCCCGGACGTGATAGCGATAGGGGTTGTCAGTTCCATCTGATACCAAATAAAATCCCAGTTCTCCCTTTGGCCCTTCCACGCGTCCGTAGGCTTCACCTTTAGGCATCTTGAATTTATAAGCGGGTTTATTGGCCAAGACCTCTCCCTTGGGGATATTGTCTATCGCCTGCTGCAGGATTTTTATGCTTGACCGGATCTCATCGTAGCGGATCGCCGTGATAACGAACTGCTACATCGAAATCAAACCGGTCATAGATGCTATAGGGATCTGCCCGGCGGATATCATAAGGCACACCCGATGCACGCAGCACCGGTCCAACAGCCGA
>Ga0255364_10111_pt1 | contig 13906 bp, 14 predicted proteins | sample ANMaggSSYBR01G12_FD_182087 | JGI IMG/M metagenome (GOLD analysis project Ga0255364, IMG submission 182087) | Sediment cell enrichment communities from methane seep in Santa Monica Basin, California, United Staets - ANME aggregate JGI... | ecosystem: Environmental > Aquatic > Marine > Cold seeps >...
ATTTTGAAACTTTACGACCAGGATAGAAAAGTTATCAGGCTCTTTGGTATGAAACGAGAAGAGGGTTCTCACCTTGTTCGGCACATCTCTCCCAGTGGTGATGGGATGATCATTTATTCAAATCTAAATTCTTCTATTGCCGACGAAGTCATTCGGGAACAAATCACCCACTTTGAAAATATTGGGTGCAATTTTAGCTGGGTTGTTTACCAACACGACACACCCAGGAACCTAAAAGACCTTTTATTATTACATGGTTTCCGGGTTGAAGATCCAGAGGCGATCATGGTTCTAAGCATCGAAGATCTAGCCCCGGCCTTACTGGAACCGATCCACTATGATGTGCAAAGGATTGAGGATATCAACAAAATCGATGATGTCATCACTATTCGCCAACAAGTGTGGCAGGGGGATTATTCGTCAGCGGGTCAGACCCTTGCCAAACGGTTAATTGACGCCCCCCAAAGCCTGGGGCTGTATGTGGCTTACGTAGATGGAAAGCCGGTTAGCACAGCTCAAATCAGCTACTATCAACAAGGGCAGTTTGCCGGTCTTGTTCAAGCGGCCACATTGCCCGACTACCGTGGGCGAGGTTTATACACCGCTTTAGTCGCAATAAGAACTCAAGAAGCAAAGCGCCGAGGTATACGTTTTCTAGACACAGATGCAAGTCCAATGAGCAGCCCCATTTTAGAAAAACTTGGCTTTCAATGGCTCACGGAGGCCCGTTCTTGTGAATGGCAAGTTGAACATGGTTAACCAGCATCTAGAAAATCAAATATCAGGCAAAATAACTCAAATACATACGTTAATCGTTCAATAACTCGCTTTATAATTGGGTTGAGCCGGATGTTATCTATTATGAGTTCCAGATACTTAATAATTCTCAGATTGCCAAAACAGGAGTTCTTATCGTATGCCAACATCAACAGCTGATGCACTAGCCTATTACGCAGAATATGGAATTATTTCAGATCCGGGAAGATTCGGGCGTTTATATGACAATCTGCCATCAGATATTTCGCAACTTTGTAGAATCAGTCAGGGGTTACTTTTACATCCATTTTGGGCTGAACGTTATGGTGAGAAGCTATCTAAAGAGCGGATCGCCCAAGCTGACATTCGGCATGTAGAGACCATTCTCGCCCGGATCCAGGAGATTAATGGTGACCCCATCGAAAAAATTCGCCCCTTGAACGAACGGTTTGTTGGAAATTGCCGGACTTTTTCTGTACTCATGGCTTCTATGCTGCAATCCCTGGGGATTCCTGCAAGAGCACGCTGTGGATTTGGAAGATACTTTACGAGTGGCTGGTATGAAGATCATTGGATTTGTGAATATTGGAGTGAAGAGCACCACAAGTGGATCATGGTGGATGCACAACTGGATGATTTTCAATCCCAGGATTTGAAGATCGGGTTTGATCCACTGGATGTGCCGCGAGATCAATTCATCGTGGGCGGCAAAGCCTGGCTTTCCTGTAAAAATGGTGAGACTGACCCAGAAAAATTTGGGATCTTCGATATGTGGGGAATGTGGTTTATCAGAGGAAACTTAATTCGAGATCTTGCGGCGTTAAACAAAGTAGAGCTGCTGCCGTGGGATGGATGGGGATTGATCGATCAAAAGTTAGAAAACTTTTCACAAGGGGAGCTAATTTTATTAGATGAGATTGCATCAATAACGTCTGATGAGATCGATTTTTTGGCTGTCCGTGAATTGTATAAAACAAATCAAAGCCTGGAAGTGCCACCGATTATTAAGAGTTATTCGAAATCCGGAACCATTGAGATTGATTTAGAAACAGAAGAGATTATTAAATCGGCAGAATGACTAGAGAAGTCGACCCATTCTGCCTGATCACTTGCTGCAGCATTCCTGGTGAGCAGCGCGGAATTGAAGACGGTATTTAAATGTCATTGGGCTGCCTAAAAGACTCCATTCATCAGGTAATCCCCTCTCCCGTTACAATCCTGTTATATATTTCATTATGTTTACGGCATACCTATTGTTTCTGTTAGGTAGGCTTGAAAGATGGAAGTTGGATAGTTGTACGGAGTATAATAAATGGGCCATAAGTTCTCGATGGTGGTGAGATTAATTTACAGCAATATTGTCGATAATAATTCGTTGTACTCTTTCTTCCACCGGGGGAAACATATGGAGCATGTTAGAATAAATCTAACATTTAGTTTAGCAAGTAAAATAGTTATTCCCGTGTGATGTGAACCGGCTTGTGATTAGAACAAGTTAATTTCATGGGAGGTTTTTCGCCTCAATAGAAATATTTTCAGAGGAGTTTATAGTAGTGGCCCAGTATTCGATATTGATTGCCGATGGAGATCCAGATACGATCCAGTATCTATCAGGGACTTTAAGAGCAAACGGTTTTGATTCTGCTGGTACTTCATCCGGTACAGATGCCCTGAATATTTACAAGAAAAACCCACCCGATTTTGTTGTGGCTGATCTGGTTTTAGCTGAAATGGATGGCATGCAGCTGCTGGATAAGTTAAGGGAATATGATCCCAAAGCAAAAGTGATCCTTACAACTGCTGGTGCTGATAAAGATATAGTGGCCCGGGCTTTCCGGATGGGAGCCCTGGATATATTAGAAAAACCCCTGGATTCAGAATATTTAATCTCAAAGATCAGAGATTTCCTGGCTCGGGAAGACAGAGATCTTGAAGGAAATCTGCAGATGATGAGTCTAGCGAGCATTATTCAAATTAATTGTGAAGAACGCAACCTAGCTCAGCTAACTATAAATCACCTGGGAAAGGCAGGAATAATTTTCTTTGAGGAAGGTGAAATTATCCATGCTGAAACTGAGGGCTTGGTAGGCGAGGACGCAATATATTCTTTATTAACCTGGGAGGAAGGATCCTTCCAAGTTAAAATGGAAGCAGAACCGCGCAGCAGGACCATTGATAGACCCTGGTCTGGATTGTTGTTGGAAGGCATGAGGCGAATTGATGAATCTACTGCTGCCTGGAGCCCGGAGTGGGAAGAGGAAGAGAATCAACCGACAGAGGATACTGGGAATCAAATTGAAGAAAGAATAGTTAAAGCCTTAAGCAGTATTCGTGATGTTGAAAGCGCACTGATTTGCTCAGGGGATGGTACGGTTATTGCCCAGGACAAATGTGCAGATCCGGAGTCAGAGGTTGATCTGGGAGAATTCATACAAACCAAGACTGACCTTATCAGCGGATTCATGGATGGCGGAATACTGGGTCGCATCATATTGTCAGGATCCGATAAACGGATATATATGCAGCCCCAGGGTGATAACCTGATCATATTGTCCCTGGCAATAAAGTCATCTTCAGAAACAGTCTGGCAGTCGGTTCAGACGATCTATAAGAGGTATCGATCAACCTGATCGAGGAAGGTGTACATGATATTCCCAAAAAGAGACTCAGTCTACCAAAATTTAAATACATCCTTTACAAACTTTGGGGAGCTGCTGGTGGACCTCAAAGAAAACAGTTTCACTGGTTGTGTCCAGGTAAGCTTCTGGGAATATGATGGAGTTCTGCTGCTGGATAATGGCAATATTGTCAACGCGATAGAAGAAATTAATGATAACCAGGTATCCGGGCAGGATGCGGTTAAACGAGTTATTACGAAAGCAAAAGAGAAAGACGGTACTATCAGTGTCTATGCCTTAAAAGGTGAAATGATCACCATGCTGGCTAGCGTAGCAAAGAGTGAAATATTATTCGAAAACCTCAGTACAGATTTTACGAGCCTGGAAGCCTTAATCACTAAACTTCAAAGTGAAGATCATACAGGATATATTGAGGTTAATTTTCAGGGAGATCAGCAAGTTGGTAATATTTTCCTGCTGGCTGGCAGAGTGGTTGAAACCATCTTATCCAATAGAGGGGAAGAAATTTCTGGAGCGAATGTATTACCGAGGGTGATTGATTTTGCATCCAACACAGGTGCTACATTCAGTGTCTATAAAGCAGCCATTGAAGATGCCCTCTCAGAGAGCGAAGATATCATGGTGAGTTTTGATTTACCACAGCTGTTAGAGGTGTGGGGTGCTATTATCGGCGCAGTGGAATCGGCTTCTGATGGATTGCTTGGAGAAGGGATATTTTTGAATACATTTAAGGACACGTTAATCGCTAAAGCCAATGATTATCCGTTCCTGGATCCCTTTGCTGCAAAATTCTCCTACAAGGATGGCAAAGTGGATTTCTCTGGGGAAGTGCAAAAAAACTTCAGCCAGGGTATTGGAGATGGGTTAAATGAGTCTATTGGTACACTGGCTGAGTTGGCTGCCCTGGAAGGAAAGGATTTATTTGGGACTCTTCGGGGAACAATTGATGACATGAAAATCAATTTCCAGGATCAGATTGATAAGTTTAATTTGAGCGCTATATTACCGGATTTGTTTGATTAATTTAGAAGGGATATGAAAAATAGTTTATTAGAAATCAATGAATTAATTGGGGTTTGGGGATCCTTGGTTTGTAATAACCAGGCAGAAATAATCTCCAGTGTCCCACCGGCCGACTTGAATATGGCTGCCCTGGAGAATATCACCCGTCATTGTGTTGAGCTTTTATCAACTAGCAGCGTTTCAGTGCAGGATTTTAATGAAGCAGTGATCCACTTTCAACAGCGGAAAATATTTATCCTGGATTTAGAGCAGGCTATACTAATTGTATTATGCACGCCAAGTATTGATATATCATTGCTGCGGATGACTATCAACGTGATTACGTCTCGTTGGAAAACAGATTCTAAAATCCAGAAACTGTTTAAAAATAGTTATGTTGAACGATTGTAAGTCATTGATTTCTCATTCATTGGATACATAATTTGTTTAACACCATTTTTAGAGGAGCAGGATTATGGCTGATGTTTTAAGGGGAAGTTTAGCTCAACTATCATTGTTGGATATCTTAAAGATGCTCAGTTCTGGAAACAGAACCGGACGATTGGATATACGTCAGGGGTCAAAAACCGGAGAGATCTATCTCCAAAACGGCAACCTGATTCATGCAGTAACCGGTCCGCAAATTGGAGAAAAAGGTTTATTTACTTTGTTGGGTTGGATGGAAGGTGATTTTAGTTTCTCGCCTAATATTGATGCCCCCGAGCAATCAATCAGCATGTCTACGGAACAAATGTTGCTGGAAGGTGCCCGGCAGGCAGAACAATGGGATGATATCAAAGAGATAGTTTCATCTACGGATGCCGTTTTTAACATTTCCCCATCCGGCTCTACGGATACAGTCAGTCTCAAGCCGATTGAATGGCAGGTTCTGGCCCAAATAAATGGGGAAAGATCAGTGCTTGAGATTGCTGAAATTCTAAGTTTACACGAATTTGACGTTGCCAGGATCATCTTCAGTTTAACAACAGCAGGATTATTGCACGAGATTACCAATGCGGCTTTTCTGAACCGGGAGATTGTTAACGATGAATTCTTTACGCAATTAACTTCACTTTTTACCGAAGTGATGGGTCCGATTGGGCCGGTGATTATTGATGATGAAATCAGATTATTGGGAGAAGATAGGGCAGCGTTCCCGCAAGGAAAAGCTGCAGAGTTAGTAGAACGAATTAGCCTGGAAATTGCCAATGGTGAGAAACGGGCACAATTTCAAAAACAAATGGTTGCAGTATTACGGGGATAAACTTATTCCTCAATCGGTGAACATATCGGGAGTAGTTATCTAGTCAGGAAATTACCCCGAAGGAGGCATGAAGATGGAACTAAAAGGGTTACGAAAATATATTATAGGCTTTGGTGTATTGGTGCTTTCCTTGGTGGTTACTGCATTTTTAAGTGCAGCCAACCTCAGCAGTGCAACGAACCTTGCCATTGACTTGATCAGTCTCCAGGAAGTCGTTCAGGCATCTGATGAAATCTCTTATGCGATGGAAGATGAACGTATAGCCATTGGTCAATATCCATTAACCGGGAATGAGGAGCTGTTGACCCGAATTGATAATGATCAAAAAATCTTCGAAGAGAACTGGGAAGTGATCGTCAGGAACCTCGGTCAGGAACAACCCCAATTAATTGATGAAATCGAACAAGCACATAATACATATAAAGGCTTGTTAAATGATGTGATCACTGAATACCAGTCTAATCCAGAGAATAATGACTCAGCTGATAAATTAAGGGATGCGATTAATTATTATTTACAAAATGTAAATCCTAAATTTTCAGATTTATCCGAACCGGCGTTAGCAAAATTAACTGCACGAATTGAACAGGAAAAAGCTACTATCGCTCGAAGGCAGGCGGGAGCTGTGATTATTTTTATCCTGAGCGTCCTGGTGGGTATTGGTGTTATTGCTGCGGTTTCCGGTGTAATGATCTTCAGTCGGCGATTAATCCAATCGATCACCCAAATTGTTGATGCTGCTAATGCGATCAGCCGGGGAGATCTGGATGTGCCAATTGATGTTGAGCAAGGTGGTGAAATGGGTGAATTAGCGAACGCAATTGATAGAATGAGAACAAGTCTCAAAGCGGCAATTGAGCGTCTCCGACGCTGAGTTAGTCAGGAACGAAATTCGCCCGGAAAATTTCTTTATCACCGGGTGATTGAAATTATTCCAACTCCTTAATCTTAAAGAGATTAGGTGAGGATAGAGGATCAACATTATGTCACAAGGACTACAACTACCAGAAGAGCTTCTAAACGAGATCGAATATATTTTGAATCATTTAGCTGAAAAGGCACGGACGGACACAATCCTGCTGGCAGATATTAGCGGGCAGTTGATCTCAATCCAGGGCATTATGGAAGAAGGGACGCCGGCCATCGTGGCGGCTTTAGCGGCCGGTGATGTGGCTGCGATGGCAGAGCTTTCTACCAGGATCGGGGAGAGCGACCCTCACGGATCGTTTTTCCATGAAGGAGAAACTAAAAGCATCTATTTGCACAATATTGCTGGCAGTTTTATCCTGATAGTGATCTTCAGGACAGAAACTCCGATCGGCTTGGTGCGGTTATTTGCAAAACGGGCAGTGGAACAACTGCATCCACTGACCAAGAAATTTGAAGAAGTCATGGGACCTCCCAAATCTTATAATCCCGATGATTTCACCAAAGGTATCACTCAGGAACTTGAAGATACTTTCCCGGATGATTAATAGGAAAAACCGATAGTATGTTCATTAATTGGAAACTAAGAGAAATTAATTTAAAAATTGTTTATTACGGACCCTCGCTGAGCGGGAAAACCACCTCGCTTGAGTACATCCATTCCCGGACCAACCCCGAGCGGCGGGGAGAGTTAATCTCCTTAAAAACCCGGGAAGACCGCACTTTATATTTTGATTACATGCAGTTTCAAATGGGTGAAATTAGCGGCTTAACCCCTCGTTTTAATATCTATACGGTGCCGGGGCAGGTCTATTACAGGGGAACCCGAAAATTAGTTCTCAAGGGTGTTGATGGCCTGGTTTTTGTGGCGGATTCACAAATTCAAAGACTTCAGGAAAATATTGACGCTATCAAAGACCTGAATGAAGACCTGGTGGAGCTGGGATTTGACCCCAATCTGGTACCGCTGGTTTTGCAGTGCAATAAAAGAGATTTGCCAGGAATAATGCCCGTTCCATCTTTAAAACACGAATTGGGATTGAACGGCATCCCTACTTTTGAAAGTATTGCTTTGGATGGGATCGGGGTCCTGGATGGTTTAAAAAGCATTGTCAACGCCGTTGTGATCAAGGCCAGGGGAAATATTAGTCCAAATCCTGGATAGGAGAACAAACGTGATCGATAAAAAGCACCAGGGAGGGGGTAATGCTCTGCTATCGTTTGTTGATATCTTAAATGAGATGAATACCAAAGGGGGATTTATCCGGTCAGTTTTAGCAACCTCAGAAGGGTTGCCAATTGCTGCAGCTCCTGAGAATTCGGACAGCGAATTGGCGGGCGCGATGGTTGTGCTGCTGCAGCAAGTCAGCGCTGATACGCAAGATCTCCTGAACATGGCTCCTGTTGATGAGGTCACGATCAGAACAGAAGACAGCGATCACTTGGTATGCAGGACGATTGTTTCCGGCGATGATTGGTTGTCGCTATGTGCGCTTGTTCCCGCCAATCAGGCTTACCGCCGGGCAACGAATAAAGCTGTCAGGAGCATCAGAGAAGTTTTGGAAAGTTAGGACAGAATTTTCTTTAAATAAAAAGACCTCCGAGGTTCTTTAAACCTCGGAGGTCTTCTGGATTACGGCAAAGAATTGATCACGTCAAAAGTAGCGGAAATCTCGTCCAGGGCATCATAGTCAGCTTCAGTTTGTAAGTTGATTTGGATTAGGGCCAGGTAGGCGGTAGGATCGGCAATCGGCCGGACCGCGATGACTACAATATCAACATACTCACAAATCCACCAGTCATAGGCTCCTTCAAAGGCCTCATCTTCGTATTCACCCCGCTCATCCTTCTCGCAGTCATCAATGTACCAGTGTTCGGTACCATCCAAAAGCTGCAAATAACCACCGATGTCTCCCCACTGCCGGGAAGCGGAAAAATCAACTCCAGGGCCGGTCCAATCGTAAAAATCATCCAGGGAAGGTGCGGCAACCAGGTCGGCGGCTACAAAGTCCAACATTGAGCCATTTCCCAATTCCCAAGTATTTTCCCAGTCGAAGCTTTCCATATCATTCCAGGTCTCAGGGACAGACATGACCAGAGCATCTGAGTAATCGTAGATTTCCATATAACCAGCGCCATCCCCGGTTGGCGGGGTATCCGCTGTGGTATCGCCACTTGCGGGGGGAGGATCGTTCACTACCGGCCCGGAACTAACTACGACCAGCGCGCGGCCGTTTATTTGCCCTTCCAACAGTTCCTGGGTGGGGAACCGCAGCACTTCAACGGCTAGGGTATTCTCATCACCCTGGGTGCGGATGATATCACAGTAAGCAGACATGGTGCCATCGGCTGCCAGGGGAAGGGATTCCAGAGAAGTAATCAAGTCGCCTGCTTCCAGGCCGGCCTCATCAGCGGCAGAGCCGGATTTGATGGAGGATACCCAGATCCCGGCAAGTGTGCCATCGTCGGACTGGACCGCCATACCATTGATGCCAACAGTATCGACGTTTTGACCATTTTTAAATTGTTCAATAACGGGGATAGCAGCTTCCTGACCGATCGCAAAATACTGATTTGCCTCGGCATAGGTGGCGTAATTTACTCCTACAATCTTTCCATCGGCGCTGACCAGCGGTCCGCCGGAGTTGCCAGGATTGATGGTTGCGTCATGTTCAATGACGTGATTCACAGAGGCCCAGCTGGATTCGCCGCCCGCCTGTTCCTTGGAAACAATACCTTTGGTGAGGGTATATTCTGGATCGCCGAGAGGGAAACCAGCGGCATAAATTTCCAGGCCAACTTGAATGGGATCAGAATACCATTCCAGATAGGGGAAACCTCCACCTTCAATATCAATCAATGCCAGGTCGGAACATTCTGAAACTGCAATAATCTGAGCATTGTAAGATTTACCGGTATCACCACCGATCCAAACCTTTAACAGGGCTGCACCAGTAACCACGTGATTGTTGGTGACAGCCAGGCCGGAGGGATCAATAATAAAACCGGTGCCTCTACCAGCGCCGCTGTACTCACCAAATTCTGGATCCACAAAGGTGCCCTGGGCTTCAATTTGGACCACAGCGCTTTTGACATCCGCCAGGGTAGTCACCAGGGTGGGCCCTGATACCGCGGCCGAATCATCTGCTTCTGCGGCAGCATCTGGTTCGTCTGCCGCGACATCCGAGGAAGACTCGGAAGAATCAGATAAAAGAGAGCAAGACAGCAAAACTAAAGCAGTCAGGATTACAAAAATCGTTCGATAAATTGTAGTGCGTGATGTAGACATATTCTCCTCCAATGCTGCTGGCCCGGTGGAAAGCCATTCAAACCTGAAAATCCAGGCTAGCAGTACTAATAATAAAGATTAAATTTCATTTTTGAATGGAAATACTGACTAAACTATATCCTAGTTAGGAGAACCATTCAAGGGATAGATAAGTTGGAAATCTTATCAGTTTTGTAATTATTTTTTGACAGTAAAAAATTAAATCTAATTTTACTGGAAATTTCGTTAAAAATTATCTTCCAAAAAAATCATCTGATCCAAAGCAGAGGCCAGGTATGATATAAATAATGAAAGTTATTTGAAATATTGGCAGCATAATGATTGATTTGTAGAGACCGAAAGAGTTTAATCGTAAAGAATGGAGGGTATCATGACAGCCGATAAATATGAAAAAATAAAAGCATTATTAAACAGCGGTGACTCAGAAGAAATTCACAAGGGCCTGGTGCTGATCCGGGAGGAGTTACCCAATATCACGGAAGACTCAGCTCGATCCTTGTTTGAAATGGTCTCTGCCTTATTTTATATCGACCTGCTGGATCATCCTGAACATGCTTATGTGCTGGATGAAGCCGTTGGCCTGGTAGCGGATTTTGGAGAATTTGTGGTCCCGATCCTGCTTGACAACCTGGATGCCGGGGATATGAAAGCCCAATTAACCATTGGGCATGCTTTCGGGCGAATAGGAGAGGTCGCAATAGAGCCTTTGCTGGAATCCTATAAGTGTGAGGAAACCGAAGAATGCCGGATCTTCCTGGTTTATGCCCTGGGAAAAATCCGATCCTCCAAAATATTGGAAGCCTTTGAGCAAGTGCTGAATGCTGCCAATTCAGAGAATCTGGAACTGAGGGATACAGCGATCCGGGCCCTGGGTAATTTTGTGGAAGTGATTTCCCCCAAAGATTTACCGGTGGAAAATAAAAAGGGAATGCTGGAAGCGATCCAGGTGAGCCTGAGTGATTCCAGCGCCGGGGTGCGTTCCAAAGCCATCCGCAGTTACGGAAAATTAGCCCGTTACGGGCATTTGACCCCGGAAGAAAAGCAAAAATGTAAGAATACCTGTGAATTGCTGCTGGGCGTAGATAACAAGTTTGAATGGGACCGGGCCTATATTGTCCGCAAAGAAGCCCAGGATGCCCTGGACTGCCTGGAGGGTTGTGAGGATTGAGGGCAGTAGGAAGACATCAGTAAGTGGTACACAGTTTTTATTTAGACTGCTTAGGCATCCTGAGTAAAGAGAACAAAGTGAGCTTGTATCGAAGGGTGTTGGGAATGTAGTCAGTAATCAGTTAGGGCAGCTTAATGGGTCGCCCTTATGGTTTAAATGGTATTGTCATCCTGGACCCTTCGGTTCAACTCCGTTTCATTCAGGGCAGGTTTTGTGAAGGATCCAGGAAGAGATCAAGGAATCAAGTTTGTTGATTTGAAGCAACGAAATTGATATGGCTGAATCCACGCTCTCCCAGAGCGGAACCCGAGCGAAAGCGAGGGTGCAGTCGAAGGGCTAGGTGTTATATGTCATTGCGAAGAAGCTCGCATAGCGGGCCGACGCGGCAATCCCCCATTAACACATATGCCCGGCGATTACTCTTCGGCAGAGTTTATCCCGAGCTTGACGAGGGACTCAGGATGCTTTGCAAATTCGCGGGCTAGGTTAGTAAGTCCCACCGGAGCGGTACTTCTTTTCTTTATTGAAGGGAAAATCATGTATTAAGATAGAATAACAAACAGGACAATTTCCTGCTTACAAGGAGAAAACGATGCACACCAGTCGATCTAATATCATTCTTATTCTCTCAATTCTTATTGCCCTAAGTCTCGCCTGTACTCTCACCGGGAGTGAGGCAGCGCCTGTTCAAGTATCGGAGGATGCGATTGCCACATCAGTCGCGGCTACCCTGGCGGCCGGGGCAGAAGACACCCCGCCGACCTTGGCTGTCGATCCTACCATAACCGCGTCTCCCCCCGAACCGGATATCGTTTTCCAGGGTGTCAGCTTTACTTTTGGTCCATCCCTAGCAGATTCCGTAAATGCAGAGAATATGTCGCAAGATAGCGAGGGAAGTGAAATGTGGGCCATACCGGATCACATCCAATTTACGTTCAATAACTTTAACCCAGGGGATGCCTTTCACAATCCGGCTATCAGAATCTTTTCAGTCGAAAAATACCATGCTGTAAATCCGAATGTAGGAGATGGTTTAGACAAACTGAAAGCAGCTGTTGATTCCCAGAATGTACATTCTGAAGACATCTTGGTGCCTGAATTTACTGGGGCAGCACAATTCTTTAAGAGCCTGGTACAAGTTGTGAATTTCCAGAATGGCAGTGGTTTCCGTTATATTAGTCAGTATGGGCAAGCCGCCTGGCCGATTGGATTTCCAAATATGTTTTATGCTTTCCAGGGATTTACTGATGATGGGAATTATTACATCAGCGCTATCTTCCCGATCAGCCATTCCTCACTGCCGCATCAGGATAATGTGGTTATGAATGATGCATTTTATGATAATTTCATAAACTACTCGGCTGACACTCAAATGCATCTGGATCTGCAGGATGCAGAGACTTTTGAACCATCTTTGACCCTGCTGGATGCTGTGGTGGAGTCGCTGCTGGTGGAAAGTCCGTGAGTTGTAATACGTTTAAACGTTAGAACGTTGAATAATCCAACGTTCTTGTTTTGAATATATTCGCCCTTCGACACACCTTCGGTGCAGGACAGGCCCTTCGACTATGCTTCGCGTTGCTCAGGACCGAAGACCGAAGACCGGTGACCGAAATACTGTCATTGCGAGGAAGGATCGTCGATCCTGACGTGGCAATCTCCCGAATTCATCTATAGCCCGGCGAATTAATTCGCGGGATAGATCTTTCAAGTCTCCCTTAAGGGAGACTTCTTGTGTTCAATATGGATTTCATAAATAAGAAACCGTCCGAAGGGACGGTTTAAATTTATTAGCCAGCAGTTTTCCGAAGGACCCTGGCGGGGCAGCTGCCGGGCAATGATTTTGGGCAAGTCTACGGGCCCTATGATAAATCATAGGGCTAAGAACTGTGCCTCCTTAGGGGCCTCCCGAATAATGTCATTGTGAGCTCTCCCAGAGCCCTTCGTCAGGCTCAGAACGACTGTTTTTAAAAGGTATTAGGCATCCTGAGTGATTTGCACCAAAGGTGCAAATTATATCGAAGGGGAACTGGTAGAGGAAGTCAGTAATCAGAAGGAAATCTGAACAATAAAATCGTGTACAATAAATAAATACGTTGAATAATAGAAGATCATGAACTGAATTTTGTTCTGAGTCAAATGGGGAAGAAAAATTGAATAATTGGAAAAGGTAACACAGAAGCAATATCATCTTTAGATTTACCAAACATCTACGGTGAGGAGGAAAAACGATGAATATTGTTAAGCGGAATCGATTTGCAGCGATCTTGATTTTAACTGCCATGGTGTTTGCCACCATGACCTGTGATTTTGGAGCCCCGGTTATTGGGCCAGATCCGGATACGCCGCCAATTCAACCCCCGACAGTGGGATTAAGCCCGGCAGATTGGGGCGACGCGCCGGATGGCGATCATGGCATGGATACTGGCTATTATGCTCCCACGGGGGGACCCTGGGTGATGACTTATAACAACGCAGGAGTCGCTGGGAACTTTCCAACCATGGGAGATTCGGTACCGGGTCCATATATGATCGATGTGGACGAATTCTGGATCGGACCATTGTTTGGGGGCTCAAATGAAGCAGATATCCCCAGCATTGAAGATGATGCCGATGACCTAAATGATCCAGACAATGTGCCAAATCTTAATCTACAGACTGGTCGGGCGGATTGCGACAAGGAGAATGGATCCCATGATCCGGCCGGAAATAACTGCATGCCGGTGCCAGCCTGGTCAATTCCGATGAACGCCCGCTTATCGATCTTTTTTGGATACCCACCTCTGGGTGTGTGGATTACCGCTGTAAATCCTTCCTCAACACCTCTACCGTCCCAATTGGTAGAACCAAGCTTGTCTTGG
>Ga0255364_10218_pt1 | contig 13879 bp, 8 predicted proteins | sample ANMaggSSYBR01G12_FD_182087 | JGI IMG/M metagenome (GOLD analysis project Ga0255364, IMG submission 182087) | Sediment cell enrichment communities from methane seep in Santa Monica Basin, California, United Staets - ANME aggregate JGI... | ecosystem: Environmental > Aquatic > Marine > Cold seeps >...
TTTCCCCAAACCGATAAATAAAGCAAATAAGGATGTTACAACGTACAACCAGGGAGAAAAGCGTTTCACCTCAATTAAGGTAACACCAGCTGTCACCCGCAGGATATAAAAAGATGCCAGTACAAGCACATCGATCAAGGGGACATGTTTCAACCAGGAGGAATAAAACAAGTTCAGGGTTAAGTAGACGGCACAGATTCCAAAAAAAGCTGGTGAAAGTTTATATGCCAGTGGAAGTGAAACCAGAATTAATCCAATTCCAGCAGCCCAGGCGGCTGATATTGGAAGTTTGCCCGAGGCAATCGGGCGCTGCTTCTTTTTCGGGTGGTTTTGATCTGTTTCAAGATCTGCAATATCGTTAATGATATAAACAGCGCTGGCGATCAAACTAAACAGGATTGCTCCGGCCAGCGTGTGAAGAAAGGCGCTTTGGTCCAGCAGTTTCCGGTCAAAGACCAGGGCGGTAAAAATGAATAGGCTCTTGACCCACTGTTTCGGACGCATTGATTTAATCAAGGCTGCAATCATAATGAAATAATAGCACGATTTAGAGGGGGGTGGTAGGGATTGTAAGTGTACCTCCCTCAAATCAGGGGGCATGTTAAAATAGAAGGCATGGCGAATAACAAGCGAATGGATCAGATTCTGGTAGAAAGGGGACTGGTCAATAATCTAGAAGAAGCTAAACGCTTTATTATGGCTGGTAAAGTTCGTCACCTGGGGCAGGTGGTTATGAAAGCCTCGCAAAAAGTTAATGATGTGGACGAAATAACCCTTATCCAGAATCCAAAATACGTTTCCCGGGGCGGGGAGAAGCTGGGAGCAGCTTTTACCCAATTTCCATTGACTGTCAGCGATCGGGTATGTGCTGATGTTGGAGCCTCTACAGGAGGTTTCACCGACTGCCTGCTGATCAATGGCGCTTCCAGGGTTTATTCGATTGATGTAGGCTATGGTATTTTGGATTGGCGGCTCCGGAATGATCCCCGGGTTGTAGTTATGGAACGGACCAATGCCCGATTCCTGGCATCTTTGCCTGAACCAGTGGAATTCATCACCGTGGATGTGTCGTTTATCTCGTTGAAAAAAATCCTCCCAGTGATCAGCAATTGGTTTCCGACTGGAGGAGGAGAAGTGGTGGTATTAATTAAACCTCAATTTGAGGCGACAAGGGAGGAAGCTGCCCGGGGAGCAGGCGTGATTCGTGATCCGGAAATCCACCAACGGATCTTAACCGAGATATTGAGCTCGGCTTGTGAAGGTGGCTATCAAGTCAATGGACTGATCCGATCTCCCCTTTTTGGGCCGGAAGGGAATACAGAATTCCTGGCCTGGTTGTCGTTTCCCAGTGAACAAAGTCCAAAGGAACCGATCCAAACCCATATATCACCCCTGTTTTAATCATTCTGATCTAGTTTAACTTAAAGGAAAACGGCAATAATGCAAATGATTACCAGGGACCGCATGTTTTACAAGTTTTCATTATATGGATTTCTTAAAAACTTGCGGTTTTTTGATCCCTTCATCTTACTTATTTTCCGATCCTACGGATTATCATTTTTACAGATAGGTATTTTGTATTCCATCCGGGAAGTTGCCACCAATATTCTTGAGATTCCGACTGGCGTCATTGCTGATTCATTTGGCAGAAGACGGTCCATGGTCGCGGCTTTTTTGTCTTACATTACCTCTTTTTTGATCTTTTATTTTCTAAAAGACTTCATTTTCCTGGCTCTGGCCATGGTGATGTTTGCATTCGGGGAGGCTTTTCGTTCGGGAACCCATAAAGCGTTAATATTTGAATATTTGAATATTCAAGGAATCAGTGATCTGAAAGTTGCCTATTACGGTTTAACCCGCAGCGCTTCCCAATTTGGATCAGCACTTAATGCCCTGATTGCCGCTGCTCTAATATTTTACACCGGCAGCTACCGGGTGATGTTCCTGGCTTCCACTGTTCCCTATCTGTTGGATCTGTTAAATGTAATGTCCTATCCGAAAAGCCTTGATGGAGAATTACATCGGGCAAAGAAAGGCGAGATCTGGAGTCAGGTAAAAACAACATCTCATGAATTTATCCGGATATTTTCAGACAGATCGGTTATGAAAGCAATATTAAACAGCGCTAGTTTTTCGGGCGTATTTAAATCCGCGAAGGATTATTTACAGCCGATACTGGCCGTGTTGGCCATTTCCGCTTCTGTTTTTACTGGCCTGGAAGATACCCAACGGGAGGCAGTTATCATCGGTTTGGTTTATTTCGGGATTTACTTTCTCACCAGTATAGCATCCCGGAGGGCTTATCAATTCAGCGAAAGATTTAGCAGTTTATCACAGGCTGTAAATTTCACTTATTTGCTCGGAGCAGGGATGTTGATTCTCGCTGGAGTGACAGCCAATCTGCAGATTATCACGCTGTCGGTAGTTTGTTTTCTCGGTTTATTTATGATTAACAACATTCGCCGCCCAATCAATGTCGGGATCATCAGTGATCAAATTTCATCCAAGGTTATGGCGTCAGGCCTATCAACAGAATCTCAGTTCACAACGATTTTCTCAGCCATCGTGGCCCCCCTGCTGGGGTTTCTGGTGGATAGTTTCGGTGTAGGGAACGGGATTACTCTGATAGGAACAGGAATGATAGCTATATTTTTGCTGGTTCGAGTAAAGTAAGGCGAGACGATATATTCAGGATTCCCCTGAAATATTTCCAAGGCTCTGATACATCGGGTATACTATGCCCTGTTTATGGATATAAATAGAATACGAAATTTTTCAATTATCGCTCATATAGATCACGGCAAATCTACTTTGGCTGACCGGCTGCTGCAGATTACCGGTACGGTATCAGCACGGGATATGGCAGATCAGGTTTTGGATGATATGGATCTGGAGAGGGAGAAGGGAGTGACCATCAAAGCCTCTGCTGTTCAAATGAAATATACAAGCCTGGATGGTCATGAATATGAATTGAATTTGATTGATACCCCCGGGCATGTAGATTTCGGATATGAAGTCTCCCGGGCATTGGCAGCCTGTGAAGGGGCTCTGCTGGTTGTGGATGCTGCGCAGGGAATGGAAGCTCAAACTATAGCAAATATGTATGCTGCCCTGGAAGCAGATCTGGAAATTATACCAATCCTTAATAAAATTGACCTGCCGGCTGCCAGACCTGATGAGATTGCTCAAAATATTTGCGATTTGTTGGGAACTCCTCCTGATTCCATTCTCCGGATTTCTGCCAAAGATGGAGAAAACATTCAGCCTGTGCTTGAAAAAATCATTCAGGAGATCCCACCTCCTGAAGCCCATCCGGGAAATCCGTTGAGGGCTTTGATCTTTGATTCCCATTACAATTCATACCAAGGTGTTGTTGCATATATCCGGATATTCGATGGAATAATCAACAAGAAGGACAAGCTGCACCTGATGGCTGCCGGTAAAGATGTGGAACCATTTGAACTGGGAGTTTTCTCGCCGGCAATGACGCCAATGGAGATCCTCTATCCAGGAGAGGTAGGGTATATCGCAACTGGATTAAAATCAGTTCATGATTGCCGGGTTGGCGACACCATTACCTATGCGGACCCCCCTGCTTTGCAGCCCCTGCCGGGGTATATCCAGGCAAAACCGATGGTTTTTGCCGGTTTCTTCCCGGTGATTAACGAGGAGTATGGGAATTTGCGGGATGCCCTGGAAAAATTGCAGCTGAATGATGCTGCCCTGGTTTTTGAACCAGAATCCTCCCCGGCCCTCAATTTGGGATTTCGGTGTGGTTTCCTGGGGATGTTCCACATGGAAATTATCCAGGAAAGACTGGAACGGGAATATAATCTGGATATCATCGCGACTGCCCCCTCTGTAAAATATCGCACTCTATTGAGGAGCGGGGAAGTAATTGAGATTGATTCACCAGCGGATTTGCCTGATCGGAGCCTTGTTGAAGAAATCCAGGAACCCTGGATGGATTTGCAGGTATTTCTGCCCCTGGAGTATTATGGGTCGGTTATGGAATTGGTGACCACGAGAAGGGGAACTTATCTTAGCCAGCATTACCCGTCCCCTTCGCGAGTGCAGCTTAATTTTCAGATTCCGCTCTCTGAATTGATTGTGGATTTTTTTGATTATTTAAAATCAGCCACCCGGGGATATGCTTCTATGGATTATTCCTTTGCCGGCTACCGAAAAGAGAATCTGGTTAAATTGGAGATTCTTGTCAATGGAGAGCCGGTGGATGGCATGGCATCTATAGTGCACCGGGATAAAGCTTACCGGAAGGGGAAGGTTCTCGTCAACAGATTAAAAGAAATCATTCCTCCCCACCATTTCGCTGTGCCGATTCAGGCTTCGGCAGGGGGAAAGATAATTTCCCGGACAGATGTGAAGGCCCTCCGCAAGGATGTCACTGCAAAACTTTATGGAGGAGATGTGACCAGGAAGAGAAAATTACTGGAGAATCAAAAAGCAGGCCGGAAAAGACTGAAAAGAGTAGGTAATGTTGACCTCCCCCAAGAAGCTTTTATGGCTGTTCTGAGACTTGATGATGACTAAAGTGAAGGTAAACAAAGTTCAACTCAGGCTGGTATTTGGGATCATGATCAGTATTGCAGCGCTTGCTGTCCTGATCTGGATTGTTGATGGGAAACAAGTCCTTTCTGCCCTGAAACAGGTGAATTTGATCTGGATTGCGCCGGTTCTGGTTCTGTTATTTGTATCCCTCATGACCCGGGCAGCAGCCTGGAGGATAATATTGAAGAACAGGATTTCATTTGGGAAGTCCTTTCTGATTTTGAATGCAGGGTACTTTGTAAATACGATATTTCCTTTCAGGATAGGTGAGGTAGCAAGGGGTTTTATGTTAATCCCTTCAGGATTCACTTTCTGGGAGGCTTTTCCCACTATTCTCCTGGAACGAATGTTTGATATCGTTTTTGCCGTCTGCCTGTTTCTGACAGGGCTGACGTTTGTATTAAATTTCTCTCAGGGAATTGTGTATGCATCCGTTTTGGGGGGCCTGGTTCTGCTGGGATTTGGAATTTTGTTTTTCCTGGTAAAGAATCAGGATCAGGTATTGGCATGGTTGGAGAGGATATCCCTTCCCTGGCCCCAGGTTCAAGACTGGTTGACTAAACAGCTGCGATCAATTCTTTCCGGACTGGTTGTCCTCAAAGATTTGGGGCAGTTCATGAAAGCTTTTTCTTTTATGTTTTTAAGCTGGGGGATCGCCATTTTGTATCAATATCTCCTGTTGAAAGCATTTATCCCGGATGCGCGGTTGATCTGGGCTGTGTTTGCGCTGGGATCCCTTGCGTTGGGGGTGTCCGTGCCCTCATCTCCTGGTAACATTGGTTTATACGAGGTAAGTATTACTCTGGCATTAACAGCCTTTGGCGTGGACCAATCAGCAGCCTTCACTTATGCGCTTACCAGCCATATCTTAAGTCTGGCAATGACAACCCTGTTAGGCTCCTTTGCTTTGGTACGGGAAGGATATGCTCTGCGGGACATCTGGCAGTTCAGTCAACAGCAGAGAAAGGAAGAAAACCTATGAGCAAGAGTACTTTGATAACCGGTGGAGCAGGTTTTATCGGGATTAATTATGCGGCACGTCTGCTCAGCCGGGGTGATCAGGTGATCATTTTTGATAATTTGTCACGTGCCGGGACTCCCGGAAATATTGAGTGGCTCAAGAGTACTTACGGGGAGGACTCATTCCAACTTATTGTCGGAGATGTCCGTGATGCTGATGGGGTTAAGTCTGCCATTGAGTCAGCCGACCTGGTCCTGCACCTGGCTGCCCAGGTCGCCGTGACAACATCAGTTATCGACCCCAGGACTGACTTTGAGGTGAATGCCCTGGGTACCCTGAATGTTTTAGAGGCAGCCCGCCAATCTCCAAAGCAACCTCCGGTTTTATATGCTTCGACAAATAAAGTTTATGGCGACCTTGAAGATGTGGAAGTTGATGAAGGAGAGAGTAGTTATTATTTTCCAAATCATCCGGACGGAATCCCGGAGACCCAAACCCTGGATTTTCATTCTCCTTACGGTTGCTCGAAAGGGGCGGGAGATCAATATGTGCGGGATTATCACCGCATTTTTGGTTTGCAAACAGTGGTGTTCCGTCAAAGCTGTATTTATGGACCCCATCAATTTGGTATCGAAGATCAAGGCTGGGTGGCTTGGTTTGTGATTGCTGCTGTCACAGGCCGGCCGATCACGATTTACGGTGATGGCAAACAGGTTCGGGATTTATTGTATGTGGATGATTTATTAACCGCATATGACCAGGCAGCCGTGCATATTGATAAGATTGCGGGACAAATATATAATATTGGTGGCGGGAAAAACAATACCCTGTCCATCTGGAAGGAATTCGGCCCTCTACTGGAAAAAGAACTGGGGCAGAAGATACCGGTCTCCCGGGAAACCTGGCGTCCTGGAGATCAACGGGTATTTATAGCTGACATCGGAAAGGCAAGCAGGGATTTTGGATGGGTGCCTGAAATAGATGTGGAAACTGGAATCCGAAAACTATTTGACTGGGTGCGCGCTAACCAGGATTTATTCTAGCTGTCCCTGGAAGAAACCGTTTAAGGCATTGACTGATCAACATCGATGAAAATATTAACCGTTCTCACCTATTACCGGCCGCATACCAGCGGACTGACCATTTATGTTGAGCGGCTGACAAAGTCGCTTGTTCAGCTTGGTCACGAGGTTACAGTGCTGACCTCTCAATTTGAAAAAGACCTGCCCCGGGAAGAAGTGCAGGATGGGGTCAGGATTGTCCGCGCCCCAGTATTGTTCCGGGTCAGTAAAGGTGTGATTATGCCTACCTTCGGGTGGTTGGCCTGGAAATTGGTCCTGGGTCATGATCTTGTTCATCTGCACCTTCCCCAATTTGATGCAGCCGGAGTGGCTCTGCGCGGCCGCTTGTTAAAGAAACCAACCTTTATTACCTATCATTGTGATCTCAAGCTGCCGAAAAGCCCCATAAATTGGACCATCAACAGTGTTGTTCATTTGATGAACTACCTGGCCGGGATGCTGTCAGATAGAATCGGTGCCTATACAGATGATTTTGCTTCACATTCTCCTTACCTGCAGCGTTTTTCTGACAAGGTCCGGGTGATATTGCCGCCGGTTACAATGCCAAAGGTTCCAGCAAAAAAAGTGAATGATTTTCATCAGATCAATAATCCCCGGGGATTATCACCGGTTATTGGCATGGCAACCCGTTTTGCTTCTGAAAAGGGCGTTGAAATTCTTCTGAATGCTCTGCCAAAAGTGATGGAATCTTATCCTGAAGCTACAGTTCTTTATGCAGGCCAGTACCAGGATGTAATGGGTGAACAGGCTTATTACGAGAGACTGCTTCCCAGGATCCGGACTTACCAGGATCAGGGTCAATGGGTATTCCTGGGAATTTTAAACCCGGAGGAGATGGCCCTTTTTTACAAAAACCTGGATGTGCTGGTGGTTCCAAGTTTAAATTCAACAGAAACGTTTGGATTGGTTCAAATTGAAGCCATGATCCAGGGTACACCGTCAATAGCGTCGAATTTGCCTGGTGTTCGTGTGCCGCCCAGATTGACCGGCATGGGAGAGGTAGTGCCTATTGGGGATGCTGATGCGCTGGCTGACGCCATTATTCAAATCGTATCCCAGCCGAAAAAGTATCTGGGATCTCCAGATGAGATCGAGAAACAATTTGATCCGTTGGTGAACGCAGCTGTTCACGAGCAAATTTACCAGGGGTTATTAGAGGATCTGCCTTGAAGGATTATCTGACACTTCATTTGCAGGAGCTGCCATATTTTCGAGCCTTGTTGAGAGCGGTAGAGGCTCGTTTTTATGAGGATATGACATTGCCGGCACCTGTCCTTGATCTGGGATGCGGGGATGGGCATTTCGCATCCATGGCATTTGAGAAACCTCTCGATATGGGGTTGGATCCCTGGTGGGGTCCAATTCTGGAAGCGGCATCAAGAGGTTCTTATAAAACCCTTGTTTGTGCAGACGGCAATAAAATGCCGTATCCCTCCGCGTATTTTTCCAGTGCTGTCAGTAATTCGGTCCTGGAACACATACCGGATTTGGACCCCGTGATCCTGGAGTTGGCCAGGGTACTTAAACTGGGAGCTCCTTTTATATTTTGTGTTCCCAATCATCGGTTCCTGAATACGTTATCTGTGGGGGATTTTTTTGATAAACTAAAACTTCCCGCCTTTGCCGATGCCTACCGGAGATTTTTTAACCGGATTTCCCGCCACTATCATTGTGATTCCCCGGAAATCTGGCGGGATCGACTGGAAAAAGCCGGATTTGAAATCGAAGAATGGTGGCATTATTTCCCACCAGCAGCCCTTCATACCCTGGAATGGGGACACATTTTTGGAATTCCATCCTGGGTGAGTAAAGCTTTATTTGGAAAATGGATTCTAGCTCCTGCCCCGTGGAATTTATTCATCACCCGCTGGATAGTTCAGCGTCATTATGACCTTTCTCCCCGAAATGAGAAGGGAGTATATTCATTTTATTTAACAAGACGGATCAAGTAAACGGAGTCTGCTTTAGAGCAGGTCATTATGGACGAACCAAGTGTTCTGGATTTTGTTCTTGAAAAATTGACGTTCTGGCGGGAGAGTAAAGTAACGATTCCTTCCGCAGATGAAGAACAGCAACCATCTGATTCTGACTTCATCAGAGAACAACGAATAAAACATATCTGGAGGAAAATATTAATTTTTCTTCCTCCCCTATTTGCACTCACAGCGCAGATATTCAGTGAACCACCAAATCGATCCCAGGCTCTGGTGATTTTCTTTTACATTTCGGCAGCCGGAAGCCTGCTGTTATTGATAATCTTCCGAGATTGGCAAGTTGAACCATTAATTCCGGAGGCAGAAGAAGCGGGGAGTTTTACTGTCCATTGGGTGTTGTTCGGGATTGGATGCGGGTTTGGCATCCTGGCTTTCTTGATGTTTCTCGGCAACCGATTTACTGGCATCAATGTTTCCTTGTGGGTCATTGCTCTGGTGATGATCTGGAGGTCACTCTGGAAACCAGAAGGTTGGTGGGGGATTTGGAAGTCTGCCTGGAAACGCTTTTGGGAAAGCGGCATTCAGGTCACCCCCTGGTCATTACTGGTTGCAGGAGTCTTTATTCTGGCTGGTTTTTACCGATTTTATCTGCTTGATCAAATACCTCCGGAAATGTTCAGCGATCATGCTGAAAAGTTAATCGATGTGACAGATGTTCTGAGAGGGCAGTTCTTTATTTTCTTCCCCAGAAATACTGGTCGGGAAGCTTTTCAAATGTACCTTACCGCTGCCGCCGCGAAAGTATTCGGCACAGGTGTGTCTTTCCTCAGTTTAAAAATAGGAACCTGCCTGGCTGGAATGTTTACTCTCCCCTTTATTTATTTGCTTGGAAAAGAAATTAAAAACAAGGAAGTTGGATTGCTGGCAATGTTTTTTGCCGGTATTGCCTACTGGCCAAATATAATTTCGCGAGTTGCGCTGCGGTTTGCTCTTTATCCTGCCTTTGCCGCACCGGCCCTCTTTTTTCTGATCCGGGGCTTAAAAAGAAAGCGCTGGAATGATTTTCTTTATGCGGGCCTTGCCCTGGGAATTGGTTTACATGGCTACAGCCCATTCCGAATAGTCCCTGTGGTCGTGGTAGTGACTCTTTTAACTTATTTCTTCCATACAACCTCAAAACAAAATCGGCGTCAAGCAATCATCGCGTTATTGTTGGTTGGATTAATTTCTCTGGTGATTTTCCTGCCTCTGATGCGTTTTGCTACATCCAATTATGATATATTTTCCTATCGGATGCAAACCCGGATGACAGACATAGAAATTCCCTTGCAGGGATCCTCCCTGAGCATCTTTTTTTCCAATTTGTGGAAGGCATTGATTATGTTCCAGTGGGATAATGGACATATCTGGGTTCATTCAATACCGGGTCGACCTGCCCTGGGAATAATTTCGGCCGCCATGTTCAGCCTGGGTATAATCCTGGTCCTGGTGCGATATATTCGAAATAAGCACTGGATGGATTTGGTATTACTTCTATCGATTCCGCTTCTAATGCTGCCGTCAGTTTTGTCAATTGCATTTCCGGATGAAAATCCTTCCCTGAATCGAACTGCCGGCGCGCTGATCCCTGTCTTTATTGTGATCGGCATAGCGGTGGAAAACCTGTATGTAAATATCAAATCCGGATTTCCCACCCGCTGGGGCAAATGGGTATCCTTGGCTGCTGTTTTACTGCTTCTAGCAGGAAGTGCAAAAATAAATGCTCAGCTTGTATTCGTTGATTATTACCAGCAATTTAAGACTAATGCCTGGAATACCTCTGAAATTGGTCAAGTCATTTACCAGTTTTCTGAGACTATCGGTGATGAAGATCAAGCCTGGGTAGTTCCCTATCCCCATTGGGTGGATACCCGGCTAGTCGGCATTCAGGCAGTGCAGGAAGTCAAGGACTTTGCCCTTTGGCGTGATGATATCAGTTTGACAATTGATGTCGCAGTCCCCAAACTCTTTATTTATAAACCAGAGGATCTAGACACCTATGAAGTTCTCCAAGACCTCTATCCTGATGGAACTAATAAAATTTATCATTCTGCGGTTGAGGGCAGGGATTTTATGCTTTATTATGTTTTCCGGTAATACGCTGGATTCGGTAGTTTATGGACAATAAACCAAGTACTGATATTAACCGCTGGCTGGTAGGCATATTGCTGATCGTAATTTTGATCGCAGGTGGATATTTAAGGTTTGTCGGCCTGGATTGGGATGCTGAACAGCATCTTCATCCCGATGAACGGTTCTTAACCATGGTGGAATCCAGCCTGCTTCCTGTACAGAATATCGGGGAATACTTCGATACCTCGATGTCTACGTTAAACCCCAACAATCAGGGACACAGCTTCTATGTTTACGGGACTTTGCCAATATTTATGGTCAGGTACCTGGCGGAGTGGTTGGGATTTACAGGGTATGGAAACATTTACCTGGTTGGACGTTCGTTATCGGCGGTGATGGATCTGCTATCAATTGTCCTGGTATTCTTTATTGGTACCCGGCTGTATAACCGCAAAGTTGGATTGATCGGAGCTGCTTTTTCAGCCTTCGCAGTTTTGCAGATCCAGCAATCCCATTTCTTCACGGTGGACACATTTGCCACGTTTTTCACACTGCTGGCGGTTTATTTTGCTGTTGAAGTGATTACCGGGAAAGATGATCAGGTAGACCTGGTTTCCTATTTGTCTTTTGGAATAGCTCTGGGGATGGCGGTTGCCTCAAAAATCAATGCTGCTCCAGTAGCAATCACACTTCCCCTGGCTGGGCTGATCTATTGGTCCAGGTTGCCTGAGGAAAGAAAGGATCAGCTGGCGCCGAAAATATTTTTTTACCTGATTTTAGCCGCGCTGGTGAGCTTGCTCACGTTCAGGATTTTTCAGCCGTATGCGTTCCGCGGTCCCGGGTTCTTTAACTTCGCGTTCAACGAGAATTGGGTCTCGGGATTAAAGTCACTCAGGGCTCAAACATCAGGTGATGTTGATTATCCGCCAGCGCTGCAGTGGGCGAGCAGGCCGATCTGGTTTTCGTTTAAGAACATGGTCTTGTGGGGATTAGGATTGCCTTATGGAATCCTGGCCTGGTCCGGGTTCGGCTTGATGGGTTGGAAAATGTTTTCAGAAAGATCCTGGAAACCGCATTTGGTGATCTGGGTCTGGACAGGATTTTATTTTGCCTGGCAATCTCTCCAGTGGAATAGCACAATGCGCTACCAGCTGCCGATCTATCCGCTCCTGGCTGTCTTCGCAGGCTGGATTTTGGTAGAACTCTGGAGTAAGTTGCAAAACAGCCCCCTCCAGCTGCTAAAGTCTAAAGAGATAGTCTCGGTGCTTCGTGCCGCCCTTGCAGCCGGTGGAATTTTTACCCTTCTTTTCACTGCCGGTTGGGCTTTTTCGTTTTCTCGAATATATACATCACCCCATCCGCGAGTGGCGGCGACAAGGTGGATGTTCCAGAATATTCCCGGTCCCGCCACACTGATCATCGACACTGATGATGGTTCAACCCAGCAGCTGCTTACATATCCTGAAGGAAAAATCATTCAGCAAGAATCCAGCTGGCTGACAACCTTTGAGATGAAAGAATCGGGTTCGTTAACTGCGGTTTATTTTCCTGAGATAATAAATGAAAATCCTTCAGTCAACCCGCTGACCCTCGAAATCATCCTCAATGATCAGGAGGGAGTGGTTCTGGACAGCGAATCTGGCTGGTTTTCCTTTGACCTGGGAAAATCTGAAGGATATATAAATTTTAGTGCTCCTGTTGACCTCGAGGCTGGACAGGTTTACCAGCTGCGGGTATCAGTGCAAGATCCGGCGGCGGCGATTATACTGCGGGGGACAGGCATTGCTAATGAAAGTTCCTGGGATGACGGGCTGCCGCTCCGGATGGATGGATACGATCCGTATGGGGGAATATATCAGGGTGGGTTGAATTTTGAGATGTACTGGGATGACAATCCCGAAAAATTAGACCGGTTTATATCCACGTTAAATCAGGCTGAATATATTCTTGTTACATCTAGCAGGCAGTGGGCGACAACGACAAGGATCCCGGAACGTTATCCGCTGACGACGGAATATTACCGCCAGTTGGTCGGATGCCCAATAGAGATCAGTGTGGAACAGTGCTACAACGGGGCGCTTCCCGGCACTTACCAGGGTAACCTGGGATTTGATCTCATTCAAACGTTCCAGTCGAATCCTCATTTGGGGGTAATTGAGATCAATGATCAGCCAGCTGAAGAGGCATTTACGGTCTATGATCACCCCAAAGTGTTCATATTTAAAAAGAGCACAGACTTTGATTTATCACAAACAGCTGAAATCCTGAGCGCGGTTGATCTTGCCAAAGTTATCCACATCACGCCAAAACAAGCGGATACCCTTCCAGGTAATTTGATGCTTCCCCCCGATCGGTTGAATGAACAGCGGGAAGGCGGAACCTGGAGCGATTTGTTTAACCCGGATGCCCCGCATAATCAGAACCAGGTCTTGGCTGCAATACTCTGGTACTTAAGTGTCTTTATTCTTGGATTGCTTGTGTACCCCTTGATGAGATTTGTCCTCAGCGGATTGAAGGATGGTGGATACCCTCTATCCCGCACCTTCGGTATGCTGCTGTTATCGTATCTGGTCTGGTTGGCAGGATCCTCCGGGATACCTTTCTTGCGAACTACCATCCTGGGTGTTGTCTTGATTCTGGCGATTGGGGGATTGATCGCCGGATATATTCAACGGGAATCACTGCTGCAGGAATGGACGAAACAGAAAAAGTATTATTTAATCATTGAGGTCCTGGCGGTTTCATTATTTATTCTCGCTTTGCTGATCCGGTTTGGAAATCCCGATCTGTGGCATCCCTGGAAGGGCGGCGAAAAACCGATGGATTTCTCTTATTTTAATGCCGTCATAAAAAGCACATCCTTCCCGCCTTATGATCCCTGGTTTTCGGGGGGGTATATTAATTATTATTATTATGGATATGTGTTTGTTGGTGTATTGGTAAAATTGCTCGGGATCATGCCGTCTATTGCCTATAATTTGATTTTGCCAACGTTGTTCATGATGTTGGGATTAGGGGCGTTTTCCTTGGTCTGGAATTTAATGATAGGAGCTTCCGGATCAGGAGAGGATCAACGGGGTTTGCCGCTGTTGGCTGGTGGTGCCGGTGTTTTGGGTATGGTATTTTTTGGGAATCTTGGAGTCATCCGGATGGTTCTCCAGGGGATTCAGCGGCTTGCTTCAGCTGGTGTTAATGTGCTGGAGGGTAGCTTCTTCCAACGA
>Ga0255364_10220_pt1 | contig 13870 bp, 11 predicted proteins | sample ANMaggSSYBR01G12_FD_182087 | JGI IMG/M metagenome (GOLD analysis project Ga0255364, IMG submission 182087) | Sediment cell enrichment communities from methane seep in Santa Monica Basin, California, United Staets - ANME aggregate JGI... | ecosystem: Environmental > Aquatic > Marine > Cold seeps >...
AGATGGTTGATAGACGAGAATGTATAGGTGACTGGGAAGCAAACACGATTATTGGCAAAGGTATGAAAGGAGCCATGGTTACGCTGGTGGATCGGAAGAGCTGATTTCTCCGCATTGGTTTGGTTGCCAGGCGTACCAAAGATGCTGTCGCTGACATAATCATCTCCCTCTTGGCGGGTCTGCCTGTGCATACGATTACCTGTGATAATGGTAAAGAGTTTGCTGCTCATGAAAGGATTGCCTTGGCTTTGAATGCAGAGGTTTACTTTGCGCATCCTTACTCTTCCTGGGAAAGAGGTACCAATGAAAACACAAATGGCCTCATCCGCCAGTATTTTCCAAAAGATGTGTACTTTAGCAATCTGTCGATATCTGACATCATGTTTGTCGAAAATCGCTTGAGTTTACGACCCAGAAAGTGTCTCTCTTTTGCTCAACCTATGGTAATCTTAAAAAATCATTGTTACACTTGATACTTGAATCCAAGCACTTTTTATACTAAAATTTCATATTATTAAGGATATTCATGATAGTCATCATAAATTATGGTATTGGGAATCTTGGTTCAGTCAAAAACATGCTCAAAAAGGCTGGAATCGATTCTCTAATTTCTAACCAAACATCTGATATTGCACAAGCAGATAAGTTAATACTTCCTGGAGTTGGCGCGTTTGATTACGGAGCGGTGAAGTTGCGCAATTCTGGTTTGGAAACGATTATTAGGGATAAAGTATTTTTAGACCATACACCAATCCTGGGCCTTTGCTTAGGAATGCAATTGTTTTTTTCAACAAGTGAAGAAGGTGAAGAATCTGGGCTGGGATGGATTAAAGGGAAAGTAATTCGTTTTGATTTTCATTCGATGGAAAAGACACATAAAATCCCTCATATGGGATGGAATGTCTTAGAAATTAACAAAAGCCATCCATTATTGAATGGCTTGCAAAATGATTCACGATTTTATTTTGTACATTCTTACCATGTAACCTGTGATGATGTAAGCAATATTGTCGCTTCAACAAATTACGGATATAAATTCCCATCGGTAGTTGCCCATGATAATATTATGGGTACACAATTCCACCCTGAAAAAAGTCATAAATTTGGAATGAAACTGCTGCAAAATTTTTCGGATTTTTCTTAACTATGATAACAAATCGAATCATACCTTGTCTTTTGCTCTCTAATAATGCCCTGGTGAAAACTGTTAAGTATAAAGATCCTGGCTATATTGGCGATCCCATTAATGCAATTCGAATTTTCAATGAAAAAGAAGTGGACGAGTTAATTTTTTTGGACATTCACGCCTCATCTCATGATCAAAGACCAAATTTTCGGCTCATTGCGGAAATAGCTACGGAATGTTTTATGCCCGTTTCTTATGGCGGAGGAGTTGCTAGTTTGGAAAACGCACAAAGAATTTTCCAATTAGGAATCGAAAAAATCTCTTTAAACTCAGTAATATTTGACAATCCTGGGTTTGTTTCAGAAATGGCAAAACAATTTGGTAGCCAAGCCGTGATTGCATCAATTGATGTTAAGAAAGACAATAATGGCAATCATGAAGTTTATAAAAAAAATGGAAAAATTGCCACAGGCTGGGATCCAGGAGAGTTAGCTAAGCATGTCGAGAATTTAGGGGCAGGAGAAATATTGCTTAATTCTATCGATCATGATGGCACACAAAGTGGATATGATATAAACTTGATTAAGAATGTTTCTGACTCAATCGGAATCCCTGTTATTGCTTGTGGTGGAGCAGGAACAATACTAGATTTTGTTGATGCAATCAGGTTGGGTGGTGCATCTGCATGCGCTGTGGGGAGTATGGTAGTTTACTTTGGGAAGAATAGAGCAGTTTTAATCAATTTTCCATTGAGAAAGAAAATCGAGAAGGCTTTTGAGATGTAATTCTCTTTAAACTAATTGTGCGTTTTTCAGAATAACCCATTGTTTTTTTAGGTATAAGGTAATTTCTTAATAAAAAAATCATGTCTTGGAGCTACTATTATGAATGGTAAAAATCAAATTTGTACTAAGTGTGTAATGGATTTATCTGACCCTTTAATCTCATTTGATGAACAAGGAAAATGCAATCATTGTCATGATTACCAAGATGCAGTAAAAAGAATGCCCTCGAATCCCGAACAAAGAAAAAAAATTCTATCTCAAATTGTCACCGAAATTAAGGATAAAGGTAAAAACAATGAATACAACTGCATTGTTGGAGTAAGTGGTGGAGTTGACAGTACTTACGTGGCGTATTTAGTTAAGAAATTAGCTTTACGGCCTCTCGCAGTACACATGGATAATGGATGGAACTCAGAACTATCTGTTAGTAATATAGAAAAATGTTTAAGCAAATACGAAATCGATCTTTTTACGAGGGTATTAGATTGGGAGGAATTTCGCGACCTTCAAAAAGCGTTCCTGCGAGCTTCAGTTCCGGATGGTGAAATTCCGACTGATCACGCCATTTTAGCGGTTTTGTATCAAGAAGCAATCAAGCATAAAGTATCATTCATAATCACTGGCAATAATCTTGTTACAGAAGCAATTTTGCCAAGGAGTTGGTCAGCAGGACATAGAGATTGGCGATATATAAAGGCAATAAATAAAAAGTTTGGTAATGCTCATTTAAAGAATTTTCCTCACTTCACATATTTTGATTTATTTAATTATTTCGTAATACGTCGTCTAAGAGTCATAAATATTCTTGATTATGTGGATTACAACAAAAAACAGATTATTAGTACTTTACAAAAGGAAATGGATTGGAGACCATATCCAGCAAAACATTATGAATCCATTTACACTCGGTTTTTCCAAGGATATGTATTGCCAGAAAAATTTGGCTTTGATAAACGCAAAGCACATTTATCAACATTAATAAATTCTGGACAAATGACTCGGGCTGAAGCCTTGGCTATTCTCGAGTCGCCACCACTGTCTGGTCAGATACTTGAGGATGATATGGATTTTGTATTGAAAAAATTAGGATTCTCAGAGGAGGAATTTCAAAAAATCATGGAGTTACCGAAGAGGTCTTATAAGGACTATCCTAATCAAGATACATTGTATAGTTTATTGATGGGAATTCAAGCGCCAAGATTACTTCAGAAAATCGGCCTGATTGGGAAGGTGCAATATTAATTTTATGTATTTGCGAATGTGATCTAATCAATTTGACGATTGAATCGTTATTAACGATAAGTTCTTATTTATCTTGAATTTTAGGTCAAGACATCTATATAAACTTTTTCCAATTGAGTAACAAAAGTTTTCTTTCCATATTTTTGTATACAATCTTGTCGAATTTTCTTTGGTTCATAATTATTGTAATTATTGTATATCGTGTTTAATCCTTGTGCTAACTGATTGGGTGTGTTTTCCGTAATTAGTATTCCATTTGTTTGATTAATAATTTCTTCCGGCCCCCCTGACCTAGTCGCAAGTACAGGGATTCCGCAACTCAAAGCCTCAATAATTGTCATGCCAAAAGTCTCTATCCGGCTTGCAGATACAACCACATTTGTTTTTCGTAAAACCTCAACCAGCTTATCACTAGTTAGTAATCCATGGAATACAACTTTTTCGGAAATTCCCAATTCCTTTGCTAGTTTTTCTAATTCAGTTCTTTGAGGTCCTTGGCCAACAATATTTAGAATCATATGATCATTATCAATAGATTGAAAAGCAACTAAGAGATTATTGAAACCTTTATTGATTAACAAATTCCCGATACTTGTAACCACAAAATGATTTTTAATGTCTAAATGAGATTGACAAGCAGGAAATCTGTCATTATCAATTGTGTTTGGTATTATCGTAACATCATTAAGTTTAAAAAGCTTTGATATTCTCTCTCCAAGAAAATGACTAACCGCGATAATTCTTTTTGCATTTTTCAATACTTTTATTGATTCCGAGTATTTATACCTACTTATTTTTTCTTTTAGGAATTCAGAGGAGTGGCAGGTAACCACGAATGGAATATTTGTCGCTTTTTCAAGAAGATTTGCAATAATTCCACCATACCATAAAAATTGTGCGTGGATTAAGTCCGGTACACCATATAATTTCGAATATTGAGTAAAACAATGGGAAATAATGAGTTCTGTGGTTGAATTATGTATGAATGGTATCGGTAGGAATAAGAAGTTAAATACAGGCACACCATCAATTATGTAATTTGATATTGCTTCTTTAAACTTAAATTTCCCATTGAAAATTCGAGAAGGGTGAGGGTAGTTCGGTACTAAGACACCTACTTTGTGTCCTTTTCCCAAAAATGCCAGAACTTGATCATGAATGAACATATTCATTGATCGATTATCCTCAGTTGGGTAAGTTTGCGCAAAAATAAACAAGATGTGCATAAAAAATGATTTTCCTTAAATTCGGTCTCAAATTGTGCTTACCAATCTTTCTTATTATAAGTTATTATCATTTCGCTTGTAAAAGGGTTGATCAAATTCATTTAAATAATCAGCCGATCACCAAGTTACATTACATTAAAAGCATTATTTCATGGACATTCACGTGAAAAAATCCACAGTGATTAACTCTTATTTGTGCTTTCTAGTTATATCGTTAGTAAAAAACTCGTAATTCAATTGTCAACATCTCTTTTATACTTCATTGGAAACCAAAAATGTAATATTTTTAGTGAAAAATATTTTCGGGCTTGGATTCATTCGTGATCTACATAGTTTTTTCATGTCTACTCCAGCATAAAACATTTCATACCTAATAAATTAGTATAATTTGCTAATTAGGAAAAAAACAATGCGGTATCTTTATCGAGAAGAAAGTAAAGTCAGCTTCAATGACCGCTGTGCGGCATACAACCAGGAGCCGGTCATATTTTGGTTCACAGGGCTCTCTGGCGCTGGAAAATCAACGATCGCAGACGCATTTGAAAAGCAGTTATTTGACCGCGGACAGGTCGTGTTCAGTTTGGATGCGGATGACCTTCGGAAAAAACTGAATTCCGATCTGGGATTTTCGATGGAGGACCGCGCCGAAAATGTGCGGCGGGCTGCGGAAACCGCACGCCTGCTGCAGAACGCAGGTTTGATCGTTCTAGCAACATTCATCTCGCCGACACATAGTATCCGCAAACAAGCGCGGGAGATCGCCCGACAAGGTATGTTCCTTGAGATATATGTGAAAGCCAGTTTAGAGACATGCATCACGCGCGATCCGAAAGGTTTTTATAAAAAAGCTCTAAATGGAGAGATCAAGAATTACACAGGCATCGCATCCGATTATGAAACGCCAGATCATCCAGAGCTCGTGCTAGATACAGACGTGGATAACGTGAAAACCTGTGTAAAAAAACTCATGCAGTTAGCTGTCAGCGCTGGCGTGATCAAAGAGAAATGAACGTATATGAATCAATTAGACCGATTAGAGAATAAGAGTGTTTTCATCCTGCGGGAAGCATACAGCCAATTTAAGAGCTTATGTATGCTGTGGTCAATTGGCAAGGACAGCACCGTTATGTTGTGGCTGGCCAAAAAAGCGTTCTTTGGGCATGTGCCTTTCCCACTCGTTCATATTGACACCGCGTACAAGATCCCTGAAATGATTGAATACCGTGATAAATTAGCACTAGAGCTCAACATTGATATGATCTACGGGCAAAACCGGAAAGCGCTGGAAAACAAACTAACATTTCCAGACGGCAACGCAACACACCTTGATTGCTGCAAAACGCTCAAAACAGATGCGTTGGTAAACACGATCAATGGCACCTGGCCGCGCTTCCGCCTGAACCATAAAACCGGGAAGTATGAGACGGACAAGAGCCCTGAACCCTATACTGGTGTGATCGTCGGCCTGCGAGCAGATGAAGAGGGCAGCCGGTCAAAAGAACGCTACTTCTCTGCGCGCGACAAAAAGAGTGAGTGGGATATCACCGATCAACCGCCTGAATTTTGGAATCAGTTTAAAACTGATTTCGCTCCAGGAACACATGTACGGGTGCATCCACTGCTGGATTGGTCAGAATTGAATGTGTGGAAATATATCGGACGCGAAAAAATCCCTATGGTATCGTTATATTTCAACCAGGGGGACGGCACCCGCTACCGCTCCCTGGGCTGCTGGCCCTGCACAAAACCCATTCAATCAAATTCACGTACTGTTGAAAAAATTATCGAGGAGTTGGGTTCTGGAAAACTTACCAGTATCGCAGAACGCGCAGGAAGAGACCAGGATAAAGAAGATGGCGGTGGGCTGGAAGAACTGCGAAAAGGCGGGTACATGTGAAAATGAAAACCCAACGTGGTGAAATAAAGCTTGTCATCGCGGGCCATGTCGACCACGGAAAAAGCACTATCATCGGAAGACTCCTGGCTGACACAAATTCTCTGCCAGAAGGTAAGCTGGAAGCAGTAAAGGAAAATTGCCGGCGCAATTCCAAACCATTTGAATACGCTTTCTTACTTGACGCTTTCAAAGATGAGCAGGCGCAGGGAATCACAATTGATGCGGCTCGATGTTTTTTTAATACCAAAAAGCGAAATTATTTAATCATTGACGCGCCTGGGCATATTGAATTTCTAAAAAATATGATCACCGGCGCCTCTTGGGCTGAAGCAGCATTGATGGTCATTGACGCTTCTGAAGGCATTCAGGAAAACTCCCGACGGCATGGGTACATGCTGTCCTTTTTAGGTATCCGGCAGATCACCGTTTTGGTAAACAAAATGGATCTGGTTGATTATGATCAAAATTTATATGACAAAATATCCAAAGAATATAAAGATTTTTTAGCCAAGTTAGATATTAGCCCTCTCGGATTCATTCCTGTAAGTGGGATGGTGGGCGATAATATCGCGTCCCATTCTAAAAGGATGCCCTGGTATAACAGTCTGACTGTGTTGGAGCAGCTCGACCAATTTGGGCCAGAAAAACTTCCAGAGGACAAACCACTGCGTATCCCAGTTCAAGATGTGTATAAATTCACTTCAAATGGCGACAACCGGCGCATCATTGCCGGGCGTATCGAATCCGGGAAGATCGCCGTGGGCAATGAGGTAGCTTTTTGTCCATCTGGGAAAACATCAATTGTTAAAACGATCGAATCTTTCAATAGCGAACCGTCAGTGACAACTTCCAGCGCAGGTTGGTCCGTGGGGTTCACAACAACCGAGCACATCTTCATCAAGCGTGGAGAAATCGCCTTTCTTAAAAAAGAGCAAAAGCCTAAAGCAACATCCTTGCTGAAAACACGGCTTTTCTGGTTAGGTAAACAGCCGTTAGTCAAAGATAAGAAATATCTCTTCAAACTTGGCGCTGCTAAGGTTGAAATGAAACTAGAAACTGTAGAGCGGGTTTTAGATGCTTCAACACTGAAAACCAAACAGTCAAACGAAGTGCGTCGTAATGATATCGCAGAGTGCATCCTGCGGCTGGACAAGATAACAGCTTTTGATGTGGCTGAAGAAATGCCAGAGACCGGGCGTTTTGTGATCGTGGATGATTATGAGATCTCAGGCGGCGGGGTTGTTGTGGAAGCATTGGCTGATGAGCACAGCCGAATTTTCGAAAGTACTGTTAGAAGAAATGAAAAATGGGAATCGATTGCAATAACCGAGGAGATGCGCGCTGAAAGATACAACCAGAAAGCTTGCATGATCTTGATCACTGGATCTCCAGATAATACTCTTCGAAAAATATTGGCCAAAAAACTAACTGAAAAACTCTTCCACAGCGGGAGATTTGTTTATTTTGTTGGTATGGCTAATCTACTGTATGGTATCGGTGCGGATATTCGGGGCATAGGTGAAGATGTACGACCTGAACATATACGCCGTCTCGCTGAAATTGGTAATATGATGATGCATATAGGCCTGATTTTGGTTGTTTCCGCTCAAGATATATCAGAGAATGATGTTCGTATCCTAAAAACCTCGTTGAATGATCGCGGTGACCGCCTGATCACTGTCTGGACTGGAAATACCATCACTACTGATCTAGCTCCAGACCTGAAATTTTCAGAAAACGAAATTGATAACGCTGACGAAGATATAATAAAACATTTAAAGAGAAACAGTTTCATTTTCGGCTTTGGCTTTAATAATTCTTTAGGGTAAACACCTTGATCGGGGAAAAATCTAAAAAAACACAAAGGAAATTTACAAACCGGGCAGTTGGTACACCAGTGTCACCTCATTTACAGAACTTCTGCCACCAGGCAGGCGACCATGAATACGCATTTGATGATGAGCTATGGCAATGTTACACGTGCGCCTTTGATAACCCATATGACCATTGAATTCGCACAATCCCACCGATCTGAATTATCCTAATCGTAAAAAAATATTAGTGTTAAGCAATTTATCAACCCAATCCTTTTTATATTTTTTCTAGCAACTCGTGTCCCCGAAGCCGTCTTTTTAATGTCTGCTAATTATTATTTATCCTATACAACTTCTTGCACCGCCAATCAAAGCATGTTAGAATTAAAAAAGTAATTGACAGCTTTATTGTTTTCATCGAGAAGTGGGCCTCCCCCACTTTTCTGCTTATAATCGAATAGTGAACCACGGAGAAACACTAGCATGAAAAACGAGTTTGTGCTGGCCTTCAATGAAGTATTAGAAGAAAAGGGCCTTCCTAAAGAGACCATAATAGAAGCGCTTTCAATAGCGATGGTTTCCGCTTACCGGAAATCAGTCAATGCTTCAAGTGCACAGGATATTAAAGCCATTATCGATATGGAACATGGGAAATTCAACATCCTTGTTGAAAAAGAAGTAGTCCAAACCGTGCAAAACCCGCTTACTGAGGTAACCATCGATGACGCAATAAAGATCGAAGAGAATACTGAATTAGGCAATATCGTTATGGTAGACAGCACACCGGCTGATTTTGGCCGTGTTGCTGCACAAACGGCCCGCCAAGTTATTCAGCAAAAAATTCGCGAAGCTGAACATGCTGCGCAATATGAGTTTTATGAGAAACAATTAGGGGAGATTATCAGCGGTGTCGTTCAGGCTGCTAATGCACGCGGATTAACGATTGGTTTAGAATTAAAAGCCGAGGCCAGTATGCCGCGGAAAGAAATGATCTCACGTGAGCGTTTCCGCATTCACGAACGTATACGCGCCCTTGTTGCAGAAGTCAAAGAAACCGGACGCGGTCCGCAAATCATTCTTTCCCGCACACACCGTGATTTCCTACGCAGATTATTAGAAAATGAAGTACCAGAAATCTTTCATGGCGTTGTTGAAATCCGTTCAATCGCACGTGAACCAGGACACAGAGCAAAAGTGGCAGTTTCTGCCACGCAAAAAGGCATTGACCCTGTCGGCGCATGCGTCGGTATGCGAGGTATCCGCATTCAGTCTATCGTTCGCGAATTACATGATGAAAAAATTGATGTAATTGAATGGAGCCCAGATCCTACCGCTTTTATTGCCAAAGCGATCAGTCCAGCAAGAGTCAACGGTGTTTATCTTAATGAAACAGCAGATAAATACAAGAACGCGCTTGTTATAGTCCCTGAAGATCAGCTTAGCCTGGCAATTGGACGCGAAGGGCAAAATGCCCGCCTTGCCGCGAAATTAACTGGTTGGCGCATTGACATCAAAAGTCTTCCTGAAGCCATCTCTGACTGGTTGTTTACATTAAAAAACGACGAGGAATTTAAAGAATTAGCCAAAGAAGAAGCAGAAGCGATCACAAAAGCAGAAGAGATAATGGGCCGCAGGGTGGAAGGACGAGTTATTCCTACTAATGATTATGATTTCCTGAACCAACTTAATGACCGGTTAGAACTCGTTATGATCATTAAACGACGTGAGAAATTCGAGATATTTGAGAAGAAAAAAGAAGAAGCACTGCAATCCATTCCTGCTGGCGCATTCAAAATGGATCTTTCTGAGAGTGGTTTATCAGATAAGATCATAGAGGCGTTATCAGAAGCAGGTTTCCATACTGCTGGCAAGCTGGTAATGGCAAGCAAAATCAATCCCGAAAAGATTTTAGAAGTTTCTGGTATTGGACCAAAAACTTTAGAGAAGATCGAAGAATTTGGTAGCAAGCTACCTGACATTGTTCCTGAAGAGGAAATAATTGAAAAAGAAGAAGTTGAGGAAGAACTAAAATCTGAGCAAGACTCTGAAGCAGCTGCCGTGGAAATCCCCACAGATGGAGAAATAACCACCGAAGAAACCGCGGTAGGTTCTGCCGAGAAACAGGCTGATGTAATTCTTGAAGAAAAACAATCTTTGCCTGAAGAACCCACTTCTGAACCCGCTGAGGAACTTATTGAACCAGAAACAGATGAAAAATCAGAAAAGCCTATTAAAATCGAGAAAATCAAATCCTTTGAAGAATTATTTAAACTCGAACTCGAAGATATTACACCAAGTGAGCATGATCTCAATGATAAATCTGCCCAGAAGAAAAAGAAATCAAGACAGATCGAATACGACCCTGATCTTGATATGACCATCTCTAAGAAAAAACGCAAACGCACTGAGTCAGATTGGAGTAATTGGGAAGAAGATTGAGCAAAAGTGTAAACTAAGGTGGCGAAAAAACAGAAGAGACAAAAAAAGCATATTGCGCAGCGTACATGTGTGGGTTGTCAACAAGTGCTTTCAAAAAGGAATTTGATGCGGATCATCCGTACACCAGAAGGCATTCGGTATGATCCCACAGGGAAAGCAGATGGGCGAGGCGCATATTTACACAACAAAAGATCATGCTGGGAGCACGCGCTAAAAGGTGTTTTAGCAAAAACCCTGCATATCGAAATGAAAGAAGAGGATCGGAGCCATTTACTTCAAATAATGGACTCCTTACCAAAAGAAGAAAACGGCGAGTGAAAGTAAAAAGGATTTTACCAAGCTGCTACAGGGCAAGAGAAATGTAAATTCACAATTACATTTCACTCGCTCTTGAAAACAGCCCGCACTCATTTCAACAAGATTTGGATTGTTCAAAGGGGAAATTACGGAGGTGTTTATGAGCGAGAATGAAATTAAGAAAATTGAATTACCATCGATCACGACAGTACGCGATCTGGCTATAAAATTAGATACCAGCCCCATACAGATTATTAAGATCTTAATGGCAAATGGTGTAATGGCAAACATCAACCAGCAGATAGATTTCGACACTGCTGCGGTTGTTTCTGCAGAAATGGGGTTGGAAGCCAGCCTCGAGATACCTGAAGTAACTGAAGTTGGTGAAGTACCTTTATGGCGAAAATTGATTGAAGATGAAGATCCAGAAAATCTTATCACTCGCCCCCCTGTTGTCACCATTCTAGGCCATGTTGACCACGGAAAAACTACTTTGTTGGACGCAATTCGGCACGCTGATGTTGCTAGTGGAGAATCCGGCGGCATCACCCAGCATATCGGCGCTTATCAAATCAAACACAATGGACATAAGATCACATTCCTGGACACACCTGGACATGCTGCCTTTACAGCCATGCGCGCTCGCGGTGCACAAGGAGCAGACGTCGTTGTTCTGGTAGTTGCAGCAAACGATGGTGTCATGCCCCAGACAAAAGAGGCAATCGCACACGCACGAGCTGCAAAAGTGCCAATTGTTGTCGCTCTAAACAAGATTGACCTAACTGATGCAAATCCAGATTATGTTAAACAGCAGCTTGCAGATGTCGGACTAATTTCGGATGAATGGGATGGTGACACAATCATTGTGCCTGTTTCCGCAAAAATGAAAACGGGGATTGAAGATCTGCTTGAAGCGATCCTGCTTATTGCTGAAAATTACAAGATCCTTGCCAATCCAAACGGAACGGTCATCGGAACAGTCATTGAAGCAGAAGTAGATAAAACCAAAGGCATTGTGGCAACTTTTCTGGTCCAAAACGGTACATTAAGAATAGGGGATGCTATTGCGGCTGGAACTGTAAGCGGAAAATTAAAAGCTATGTCTGATTTTTCAAACAATAAGATTAAAGAAGCAGGACCATCACAACCAGCTCTTGTTTTAGGACTAAATGATCTGCCCAAAGCAGGTGATTTATTTCAAGTATGTGAAACAGAAAGAGAAGCTCGAGCGATTGTTAATAACCGCAAACGAAAAGAAGAGGAATCGCGATCAATTAAAATAATTATAGGATTAGAAGACCTGTTTGCAAATTTCCAGGCCGGAAAAATGGGTGAATTACGCTTGATCCTTAAAGCTGATGTGCAGGGTTCATTAGAACCAATCGCAAATTCTCTTAATGAGCTTGACCAAAGTGAGATAAGGATTAATATTCTTCACTCGGAAGCAGGCAATATTACCGAGAATGATATTATGCTTGCAACTGCTTCAAAAGCGATTGTTCTTGGTTTCAATGTAAAAACAGAAACCACAGCTACAAAACTTGCGGAAACCGAAGGTGTCTCTATCAGAACCTACGAAATCATCTATCGATTGATAGATGACATTGAAAAAGCGCTTAAAGGAATGCTGGCTCCAGAGGAAAAAGAAACAGTCCTCGGCCAAGCTGAGGTCCTGCAAACATTCCGTATTTCAAAATTAGGAACCATAGCAGGTTGTAGAGTAATGAATGGTGAACTACGCCGAAATGCAAAAGCACGTGTATTAAGAGATGATCAGAACCTCTATGAGGGAGATCTTGCTTCTCTAAAACACGAGAAGGACAATGTAAAAGAAGTACGTTCAGGTTTTGAATGCGGATTGCGGATAAAAGGGTTTAACGACTTTGAGATTGGTGATACGATCGAATCGTTTGTTATCGAAGAAATGGAAAGATAATAATGCCTTCAAAATTACGTACAAATAGGATCGCAGATAGGATCCAACAACTATTGTCAGAAATGCTTATTACGGGAAAAATCAGTGATCCTCGACTGGCATCCGTTTACATCACCGACGTTACCGTAGATCGAGAATTAAGCTTTGCGAAAATATTTGTATCCTCACTTGAGGGTAAGTCTCAATCTAATGAGATTCTCGCTGGCCTTGAGCATGCAAGCGGATATCTTCGCAGTTCTTTAGCACACGAAATTGATCTGCGGACATTCCCGACACTGCGTTTCTACTGGGATGAGACACCCGAACGGGCGGAACGGATTGAGCAATTATTTAATTCTATTACAAAAACGAATGTAGCAGATGACAACCAAAAAAACTGACTTTGATCAGATTCACACAAAAATCAGGGATCTATTATCTCAATCAGATATGCCGTTAATCCTTTCCCATGTCCGACCGGATGGAGATGCCATTGGATCGATTATTGGACTTTCCCTTGCACTTCAGAAAAAAGGGAAAAAACCACAAATGGTTTTACGCGATGGAATACCCCGTAAATTTAAATCCCTGTTGGGCGCTGATCAAATTACACGAAGCATAAAAGGTGATTACGATCTTGTTATAGCTCTCGATTGCGCCGATAAAAAACGTGTTGGGTCCCCCTCTGAAATCCCCGATGTACATTTAAATATTGACCACCATATCACCAATGAACTATTCGCGAAAACAAATTTGGTCGTACCAGAGCAGCCTGCAACTACAGCAATCCTTGCTGAATATCTTCCGCTTTGGGGCTTTACAATCGATAAAGATATTGCGAATGCGCTATTGATGGGGATGATCACCGACACAATCGGATTTCGCACATCCAATGTTACTCCCAAATTTTTACACTTAGCCGCTGACCTTATGGAAAAAGGAGCAGACCTGCCAGGCTTATATCATCAAACATTAACCGCCCAGTCCTTACCCGCCAGTATAATTTGGGGCCGTGCACTTTCACGGATCAAATCAAAAAACAACCTTGCCTGGACAACCATCACACTTAAAGATAGAGCTGCTGCAGCATATCAAGGAAGAGATGATGCAGATCTCACAAATCACCTAT
>Ga0255364_10221_pt1 | contig 13818 bp, 14 predicted proteins | sample ANMaggSSYBR01G12_FD_182087 | JGI IMG/M metagenome (GOLD analysis project Ga0255364, IMG submission 182087) | Sediment cell enrichment communities from methane seep in Santa Monica Basin, California, United Staets - ANME aggregate JGI... | ecosystem: Environmental > Aquatic > Marine > Cold seeps >...
AAAAAACCCTATAAGTTTCCCGAAAATCGTGGACTGGCAGCATTTTTCTTTTAAGAAAGTTACAGTTAAATTTCTGCAGTACACCAAACAAGAACAGCCCCTGTATACGGTCCCTATCCTTGACTAACATACTGGCCTGAAGTGAATCTTTTGGCTTTCCAAGAACAATCCCATCCGCTTTCTCGGCAGCCATCTCTTCCTTTGTCCTGAGAACAATAAAGGCCCATTCGTTTTACATAAACAGAGCGAACAGGATCGCCATTATCTTGGCGGCCATGGCTTGAATACCTTCGCAGAAACGCAGATTTTGCTTGGTAATATTGATAAAGACGCTTGTTATTGCCATCCTGGGAAATCGCGGGTGCTTGGTTATTGGCTATTGCTTTATTCATATCCAAGATAATCCTTTTTCGCTCATAATTGGATTGCATAACAGACAAAGATGGCCTATATTATCAAGAGATAACAATAGAAAATAAACGAACGCTTTCTGTACTGCTCTCCTAAAATAATCGGACGCTAATTCATGACTGCAAAAGATCAATTTCTGTCCAAGCAAAAGCGTTATCATCCCATCTCTTTGCCGCAAGAGTTTTCCGATGAAGAAATGGCAAGAGATTGGACTATATCAGAAAATGACATAGATGAGATCAACAAACATCGAACACGATACCGTCTGTTTATTGCGATCCAGCTTTGTTCGGTTCGTTTATTTGGTAGGTTCCTGAGCAGTGTGAATGACCTATCCCCTCGGATTATTTCTTATCTCAACAGCCAATTGGGTTTACCGCCATCACTTACTGTCCAGGCTCCAGACCGAAAAGCAACCTATACGGAATATCGCAAGAACATCCTGGCCCATCTTGGATTCCGGAAATTTGGTGATTCTGCTCAACAATATCTCCAAATCTGGCTCAAGGAAAAAGCCAAACAGGGTATCTTGCCGAACAACCTGTTCCACCAAGCGGAAAAGTATCTCTTGGCCAGTCGCACGTTGCTGCCCGGACCATCTGTTTTGGAGAGACTTGTTATCCATGTTTGCTCTACGGCGCATGCCCAACTTTTTGAATCTATTTATAAACGCCTTTCGCTTGACCTTGAAAGAGAAATCGACGATCTACTTGCTGTACCTAAAGGAAGTAGGCGCTCCTATTTTTCTCAATTGAAAGCGTATCCGCCTGCCGCCAAAATCTCTTCCCTCAGGTCTTATTTGAATCGGTATCAAACACTATTGGCAACTGGCATTGACACACTTGATTCACAACTCGCCGAGCCTGCTTTCCAGGATTATCTGTTCAAGCTGACGAAAAAGTATAGTGCAAAAGAAATCAAGCGTTTCAAAAAACACAAGCGCTACGCCTTAATGATTTGTTTCCTGATAGAAGTGCGCAAAGTCCTATTGGACCATCTGGTCAAGATGCATGACCAGTATATGATGGAGATATACCGTCAGTCCAAGAATACCTATGAAAAGAAGCATAGGGCCCTGCGTAAACGTCAGAAGCGAGCCGTTGATATGGTGCTCAATACGACATCTTTTCTACTTCATTTGCCCGACGATAAACCAATTATGAAACAAGACCTTTGGCAACAGTTCGATGAGGCAGACCTACGCACATCCCTGGATGATTTGCGAGTATTCAAGAAATTGGAAGAGCGGGGTTATGGGGATTTGATTTTGGCCAGGTACCCCAGCTTACGCAAGTATTTTGCCGATTTTCTACACCTCCCCTTTACAGCTGAGCATGGCAGTGATCCATTGTTAAGAAGTATTCACCTCGTTCTGCAACTGGACGCCAATGAACTAAAGAAACTACCGAAAGATGCCCCCACAGCCTTTGTGCCTAAGGAGCTGCGGAGAGCATTAAGAGATGGTGCTGGAAATATAAACCGGAATGCCTGGGAGATGAGTCTTGCTTTTGCGATTAAAGATGCCTTACGCTCCGGCGATCTCTACCTGCCACAAAGTAAGTAGCACGTTTCGTTCTGGAATCTCATGCTTAGTGATTCCCGTTGGCGGGAACTGAAGGAAGATTACCACACTGATCTACATCGACCTCGAAAGCAGGAATCGAAAACAAAAATTACCCAACAGTTTCAAGAAAATATTATTGAGGCCCAAAAGATGTTCGCCTTGGATAATTTTGCAGAAATCCAGAAAGGCGAACTCAAATTGAGACGGGCAGACAAAGCACAGATACCCGATTCTGTAACCAGGCTACAAAGAGTCATCGATGCCAGTATGTCGTCGATTCGGATCGAACAGCTACTATTGGAAGTTGATCAACTAACCCAATTCAGCCAGCACTTTACACCCATCCAGGGCCAGCGGTCCAGGCCGAAGCATTTCTACAAGACGCTACTGTCTGGCCTCATATCTCAAGCGACCAACCTCGGCGTGGTTGCGATGAGCGCAAGCGTGAAAGGCATTTCTGTGGACATGTTGCGGCAAGTGCTGCATTTTTATATTCGGGAAGAGACGCTAAAGGCGGCCAGCACCAGCATTGTGAACCGTCACCACGAGCTACCGCTGAGTGCTGTATATGGCAGCGGGAATATTTCTTCATCTGATGCCCAACGATTTGGCATTCGCGCCAGCAGCCTATTGGCTTCTTATTATCCTCGTTATTATGGCTACTATCAGAAAGCTATTGGTATTTATACACATGTGTCCGACCAGTATTCAGTCTTCAGCACTAAGGTGATTTCATGTAGTCCTCGAGAAGCTCTTTACGTCTTGGATGGCCTCCTGGAAAACAACACCATTTTAAATATACGAAAAATCACAACCGATACCCATGGTTATACGGAGATTATCTTCGCTCTTTGTTATCTCTTGGGTTATGAATTCATGCCTCGTATCCGAGACCTGAAGGATCAGCAGCTCTACCGTGTAAATAAGGAGTTCGACTATGGCGTTTTCACGCCACTCCTCAATAAAACGGCGAGTTTAGACATTGTTCAAGAGCAATGGGACGCCATGTCGCATGTAGCTCTCTCCCTTAAGCAGCGAACGGTTCCAGCCCACATTGTAGTACAGCGTTTAATCAACAGCTTCCCTGCGGATAGATTATCGAAAGCATTCACCAGCCTAGGGCGCATCATCAAAACGCAATACATTTTACGCTACCTGACTGTTCCAGAATTGCGTAGAACCGTACAGAGGCAACTCAATAAGGGCGAGTATCGGCATAAGTTGCCGCGTTGGGTTTTCTTTGCTAACCAAGGAGAGTTTACAACTGGTGACTACGAAGAGATTATGAACAAAGCCAGTTGTTTAAGTCTTGTTTCTAATGCCATTCTCTACTGGAACACAATTAAAATCAACGACATTGTTGAAAATCTCAGACAACAAGGGGAAGAGATTGACAACGAGGCCTTATCTCATATATCTCTATTGCCATACAAACATGTTCTCCCTCACGGATCCTATTTTATTGATGATTTTTAGGGAGTTTTATGCAGAAAGTTACGGTTATCGGTACATTTCCACTTTCAAACCGTAACTTTCTGTTCAATTGCCCCCGCTAGCCCAAGTATGCAATTCTCTGATCCCGACGCTCTCAGGGCGCCTGGATGGCTCACTTTCCGTTCAGCATGTAGCCCTTCCCCCGCACAGTAAGTAAATAGCGAGGAGCGGAAGGATCTTGCTCTAATGCCCTTCTCAGATAGGCCATATGCGTGTACAGGGTATTCATGTCTCCAACGTAAGACGTTTTCCAAATCTTGGTAAAGAGTTCTTCCTTAGAAACCAGGGAGCCCTTCTTTTTGATCAGGTATTTCAAGACCTGCATCCCCTTAGTGCTTAAGTGGGTAACTCCCTTGGGCGTGAATACACGCTGTTTCTCTTCGTCCAGGCAGATATCTCCATAACAGAGGCAGCTCTTTCTGTCCAGCGGAGAAAACACCTCTATGCTGTTGACCAACCTCCTGATAGAAGGCCCGGGGCGGACCAGTATATCAGCCTTAGCCGGCTTCTCCTGATCAGAATAGATCAATATAGGAAGGCCGGGAGCCGCTTTCTTCAGAGAGGTACAGGTCCTGTCCCCATTTGTTCGCATGGAGATAGCGTTAAGAACAACCGCATGGCTGATCTTGTGCCGTTTTAGAGCTTCCAGGGCCTCGGTGCCTGTCAGGGCAAGGCAAACTGAATACCCTTCGGCAGAGAGACGGCCCGCGAGCGAGTCTCTGGTATTCTTTTCAATAATCAATAAGTCTCTTTTCATAATTCCTACTAGACAAAAGAAAGTGTATTGGTTTATTCAGCGGCAAAAAATCGCTTTATATGATCAATTGCAAATTACAACTCTCCTAGTGCAGCAATTATGTGCCTGAAGCTGTATAAATAATGATCGCTCCCGTAAACATGGATCTCTGAAATCCATCGCCTCCGCAAGCAATATCAAGATAATAGGTCTTGCTACTATTATCAATTTCATGATTAAGAGAACTCACTGATATTTCCTTCAATTCATACGAAGATCCTGGATCAAAAATAGCTGTTTGGGTTTGGCCAATCCTCATTCCGGAGTTATTTGAGGGGCCATATTCATATAAATTGGCAATAATTCTTGTCACGGTGTTGGCATTGGGGTTTCGACGAGCATAAACACGCCATCCCCAAATAAATGCTCCGTGTGGCAAATGAACGCCAGCAAACATAGATCCACCATATTCACCCTGCCCAAATCTTGCTTGTGATCCGTAAATATACCAGGGGCTGTACTCCCTTGGTCCCCAGCTGGGGCCAAGATCACCGCCGCTGATAGAATAATACAATGCATCCGACGGAACTTCGTCTTGAGCAGTCTCTAGCTCATAAATATGCGGTGGGTCAAGAAGTCCGGGAGGCCCAGTAATCACGCCGGGAATTAAATCAATTGGTTTATATGATATTTCAGCGGTACTAGCATATAGAGCCCGCGTAGTCCGCGTTAAGTAATCAAGCGCTTCGGGGTTGTTTGGATCCAATTCAAATGCCTTGGCTGCATGATTAAACGCATTATTCATATCGCCTTTTTGGATTGCATCGCGTGCACTATTAATTAATTCATACATTTGGTGGTTATCTTGTTTCTTGTTCATTACTCGACTCCTTTCCTCATTGGATGAGATATGGGTATTTGTCAAAACTATTACACGAGCTATAATGTAGTAATGTGGTGTTCTATTTGGTCACTAGGTTTCCCAGGACAAGTCTATTGAAATACTCCGGGGTATTTCTGCTGCGATTGAAAACGAGTCCGAGCTCATTTTCTTTGCCAGGGAATGCGTTGCGGTTGTTAGCTTACGTGCCTAACTTGAAGGTCCTCTTTGCTGAGGTCCTTTGCTAATACCACTCTGGCTCTCTTGTTTCCATCAACTTTAAGGATACTGTTAGTTGTCATAGTTTGTTTATACTAAAACCAATTCTCCGCCCAATCAGATCCAAACGCAAGTATCGTGGCCATTTGCTCATCGGACAATCGATATACCATGCTTCTTTTATTGGGATAAATCTCAGCTGCCTGCCACTCGTGTTTACGGACACTTGAGGCAACCCCTATTTTCACTCCCCGAGCAGTAAGCTCAGTTACAAGCTCAGCTGCATTGAACAAAAAAACATAATTGATCAACCAGGGACGAATTCCTCCCCGCGAACTCACTGCCTGACCCTTGGGACCAGTCATGACCAGGAAGTAATCTGGAAGAGCACCAGGGTTTATGTCCAGCATGTATTCCAGTTTGCTATACCATTTGACGTTGACGGTCCTGCCGGCAAGCGTGCCACTTCTGAAATGCCCGTCGATCCCTTTTGCATTAGCAGATTCTTCCAGCTCGATATCAAAGATCTCTGCTGCAATGTACTCCCCGGTATGCCCGATGGTGGCCGGCCGTTGTGTGATCTCGGAGATCTTTTCCCCGATGGAGTTCATCTCGGAAAGTAGGTCTGCAAGTTGGACCAGAGCAAGGTTCATTCTTTCGCCTTATTGATAAAGTAGTTGATTTCTTCCCTAATCTTAGCTAATTCTTTCGGTTTGTCTTCTTTTTTGAGCGGGCGCGAAGTGTGCTTCAGGAAAAGAACCGGTACTCCGAGATATCTCCAGGACCTCTTTATAAGATAATCTTCGGCATCACGCCCCAGGGCCAGGATTACTTTCGGTCTCAGCAGCGCAACCTCGTTCTTGAGGTATTTATGAAAGCAATTTTTCATAGTATCAGCGTGTAGAGTTACATCGCTTTCCCTTATTGTGGGGCACTTAACTAGATTGGTAAAAGCCATGCGGGTAAATAGGTCCTTTTCTGGTACTTCTAATATTTCGCAGAGGTATAAAGCCATATATTTGGAAAAGTTGTCACGCTGTTCACTTAATTTATGGTTTTGATAAAAATCTTTCTGAACCTCTAGCAGTCTTGGATACAACGAGTCGACTGTACAATCAGTAAATTTTGATTCTCCTGCTTGAGGATGGCCGGTGTTTTTCGCCACAACCAGAGCGTCAATCGGTACAGCCTCAAAATGGAAACCGTCGGGGAAAAATCCTTTGGATAGATCTCTCCGTATTCCCGGACACTCTTTTGTTGTGTTGGGGCAATTCACACACTCTTGATAGAGTGCATGGAGTTGTTGACGAGCTACTGTTTGGTCGCTCATGGCATCTTTACTGGTCCCTGATTGTGGATGATTCCATTCTAAATAACTTATTCTCGCAGTTTTAGAATCCTCTCAATTTAGCGATTAAAGCCGGAGCCGGGAATACTCAATCTTTCACCCGGGCGAATAAAATGAATACCTTTGAGAATCCTCCCTTGTCGATTGTGTAGCCATTGATTATTTTGAGCAAAAGCATTCACTGAGCTGCCATATTGATTAGCAATTCGGGTTAAGTTCTCTCCAGGTCGTACAGTATGAAAGCTCGATCCCGAACTTGTGAAAGTTGATCCTGCGCTAGTAAACGTTGGTCCGGGTTGTGGCAGTCTTCCACCTGTTGGCCTGGGTCGAAATTTTGAACGTATATCCTCGGATATACTAATGCCGAGTCCAGATGTTGGCGGAATACCGACACGAGGCCCAAATGTTCCAGTTTTTCTAGCGCCAAAATCAATTGGACCGGGGGGATCAAAAATAGTTTTTGGTTTATGGGGGTTTATAGGTCCCAGTTGTGTTTGATTTGGAAAGTTTGTTTTTGGTGGACCATAGTTTGGCGGCAACCCCGGTATCTTTCCGGGTGTATGGGGCTTAAACATACCGCCAGCCATCCCTCCTGGCCCCATGCCCGCTCCTTGATAAGAAAATCCTGGAGTTTTGGCACCGGTCATATACGATGGGGGCGTCACGATTCTTTTCGGAGCAGGAACGCTTTGCTTAACGAATTTGTCCTTCTCCTGGGCACTGACAAAGTGCCAATGCCCATCTTCACCCTTCATCCATTTAGGCCACATATTTTTTGGAAGAAATCTCTGGTAAGACCGGGGAACATAAGCGGGGGCAGGAATCAAATGCCAGATTCCATCAGTGTCTTTTCGAAAAGCAAATTCATCGCTTGAGATAGAAGTACCCTTTTCTGTTCTTTCCTTCGAGCCTACATCACAAATATGCCCATCATGCCTGTCGACTGCTTCAATAACTGGTAAGTCCCCGGGGATAGTTGTTCCAGGAGGCTGGGTGGCAAGCCATGACCTGAACACCCTCAGGTCAGTAAAATTTCCCAATCTCCCTTTTCCAGCTTCTTTCCAGATTCTTTTCCTATCTTTAAATATCATAAGAGGAATGCCAAGTGCACTTATAGCTCGAGGCATGCCAGAGCGAAACTTTGTTTGGGGTGATCCATCCGGAAGCCCAGGTAATTGAGTTGCAGTCTTGAGCAGCTTTGCTGCTTTGCCCGGCCCTGTCTTCCGCTGAGCAGCCCTCTGTGCTTCACGATCTGTTTGGCGGTATTCAAATCCCGGCTGAGCTTCCCCAAATTTTTTTAATGATTTTTGAATTTCCGCATGGTTTTCACCAAGTATTTGTCGTGGTCCTAAACGGTCTGGCCATGGTATTTCAGGCTTGAAAGAACCATAACGCTTAAAAGGAGGCGGTGCTTGTTCGCTTTTCACACGAATTTGACTACGCTGCCCCGGACGAAGGTCACCCATCCCTCCCTTGCGTTTTGAAAACTGCCCTTTACGAAACCGGTTCCCCATATCTACCTCCCGAGGAGTAAAAAAATAGAATTTTACTCAATTTCTTCTGCTTCAGAAAATTGTTGTTCCATTTCAAGGAATGAAAAAACAAAATCATCTACCATGGTGAGGTTTAGATTCAGTCCATCAGCAGCATCTATAAATTCTACTGATGTTGTTTCCAAACCAGAGCACAATTCGTCGAGATCCTCGGAGGATAAAACCAGGGGCATACCGGCGGCGTTTTGAAGCCATTGGGAGAATGCCATTTTTGCATCTTTCTGATCCATCTTGGATAAAGATATAGTGCTAATGAGCTCTTCTAACATCTTTTGGCCATATTTTCTCAAAAACAGCTGGACCTTCCCCTCATGATGGGCAACAAATCCTTTAGCTACCTCACATATTGTGACGATCAGAGCAGAAGTTTCCTCCGGGCCCCACCCGAATCTAACAAGAACTTCCTTCATTAATTGAAGATCGGGGTGAGATAGGTCGATATCCCCCGCAGCGCTGAGTTCTGCTAAAGCTTTTGGAGAGAGTAATCCTAAATCCCCAATCGAAGCAATTACACGTTGAACTTCGTCATTTGACATATCAGAGGGTTTAATCTGAAGGGCCAGGCAATAAACCAGCTCGTACAAACGAGCCTCTTCCCATGGCCATAGATAACCTTCTATAGAAGCATCAAATTGCTGAAGTAGTTCAATAAACAATGACTCTAGATCTATTTTTTCTTTCTCGGTTGATTTTTTCCCCATCTTATTCCTCCTTGTCTTCTCCGATTTTATCTTCTCCGCCTTGATTGTGGATGATTCCATTATAAACAATATTTTTACTGGTTATTAAGTATCCCCTCACAAATAGTCTTACTTTTAGGCAAAAAAAATTTACGTTAGTGTCGGGGAAACTATTCTATACTAAATGTCGACATGAAGACTTTGACAAAATCCTTTTTCATCGTCCTACTTACCTTCCGGGCCATTGCGATTTTCCTATCCCAGCTTCAGCCTTTTATGGTGAAGGCCGCAGGCGCTGTTGATGGCACATTTGGTGTTCGCCCAATAACTCATAAGTGTCTGGGCATTACCCACAAAGCCAGTGAAGGGTACAGCTGGCCACCAGTAGGTGACTTAGAATTTAACTTATGGTTGTTCCAATTCCGTTATACCGTTAGTGAAAATGATAAATCCGGGCATAGGCTAATGTGCACAGGACATGACTTGTGGTTCGGAGAATAACCATGAAAAATCCTAAAAAGAAACGTGGTTTATTGAATAAATAGCGTCTGACTTCGAATTGTGCGAGAGATGTAAACACAGTGTATATGGGGGTAATTTCTGTCCATCCTCTCGATGGAGTCAACTCACAGGTGTCCATTGAGTGCACAGAATCCACCCTTTCCATGCCAATTGCACCAGAATTGCACCAGAAACCTACCCAAACCAACTGGTTTGGCGACTCGATTTAGGAAAAATCTGCAGTATCCCCCTACACCGTCACCAGAGTTAACTTTACAGTTATCCGAAAATAATTTTTGAATATAAAGTTGGCTTCATCAATGGGAAAAGTAAATGTCTATTGTGTCATTGGCTTGGACACAAAGACCACATATCCTGCGACCATCAACACAAAGCCAATTAAGTCGTATAGACCCAGAGATGTCAATTTGACTCGCCCTACTATCAATTCCAGGATCAGGCTGATAATTGGAAACGCCAACATAGTATAGGCCATTGTGGTCATGTTGGCTTCATCCACGCCAAAAAAGAATATCAACTGTGCTACAAACATAACCATGATCGAGCCAACAGCGATAATCAGATAGTCTTTTGGTTGAATATCCGTGAGCTCCTGCTGGCCAGTTTTCACGGAATATACCAAAAAGATCAGGGCTACAATGCTGGCGAATAGGATCATTATAGATGTCCGAAATAATTCACTCTTTATGGATGTCACATTTACGATCACCAAATAACCGGTCGCTGATATACATTGAAGCAATATTCCTAATAAAATACCCTTGGTCACTGTTTCCTCCTTTGCTGGCTGGATCCAATCTTCCCTAAATTATTTCATCAAATCAAATTATGTTTCAGGATTTCTAATACGTATTTCCCTGGACAGAATTGCCTGCCTTTCTTTCCAGACCTGTGTGATATTCAGGCTCAACTTAAGAGGCAGGTTAGGACTCAAGTTTTATAGAAGGATACACTCAAACTTGATCCAATAGGCTAAATAATTCTATCTTCTAATTTAGAACCTATTACATTCCTCATACTCAGCAAAGCAACTTTCAGTCAACGTTGTGCGATCCTCGATGAACCTCATTAATTGTTCTGCATTTGAATACAATTTACCGACATGAGTGGGTAGCCCAAAGAATAGAGCTGCCGCAGCATACCTATCAGCCCAGCTTGATCTACTGCCCCGGTTAGTGTCGTTGTTACCAATCCTAACGAATCAGTTTCAATCTGAATCTCAAATATTTCGACCCAATCTGTCCAATTCTCACTCGGACGGCCAGCAATTATTATCTGGTAGCGGATCGATTGCGTAAGCGAAAAATTTGATCTTTCACACTCAGTATTGTGTTTATTGTCCATGGATGTATCTTACAAAACAATCCCGAGATTGTCATAACCCTCAAGGGTTAATCCACGGGTGAGTTTCGGTTTATTTAGCATAAGCGGGAAATATATAAGGGCTTGAATGGCCTACTCTAGTTTCAGAAGCCCCAGAGCTCTGGCTTTTCGGACAGCCTGCATCTGGCTATTCACTCCCAGTTTGCTGAAAATATTGCGGGCATGTGTTTTGACTGTGTTCAATGAGAGAACCAGCTGAGAAGCAATCTCCTGGCGCGATAGGCCCTCAGCGATAAGCTGCAAGACTTCCAATTCACGCTTGCTCAGGGGATCAACCAAAGACTGGGAGATAGGCTTAGAGGCTTGCTGTACATCTGGTTCGAAAGCAGATAGTAACTTAAGCGTGTAGTCTGCCATTACCCCCCTATTTGCCACTTCAACTAATAACTGTTTCATTGGCTCCCCCCGATCAGCATAAGTCCGAATGTAGCCTTCCGATTGACTTAACGAAAGCGCATCTTCCAAGGCTTCTATAGCTTGGTCAATTTCCCCCTGAGATTGGTAAATTAATGCTTCAGCTGACCGCGCTTCTATCATTAGACCGATCCCCTCAACGCTCTGGGCAGATTCATATACCTCTGCCAGCAACGATAAAGCCTCAGGCACTTTATTTTGTTGAGCTAGCTTCTTTGACCGGGCTATTTCAGTAAAACCTGGAAATATCTCAAAGTAAGTATCATCTACCAGATAATTCTCGACTGTCTGAATTTCCAGAACTGAATCAGAACCATAAATTTCCAGAGAAAATATCCGATCCACAATAATTGATACTTCTGAAGAAAAATCAAATATCTTTCCTTGTCCTGCCAGAAGCTGCTGATACCATTTCATCGATTGTGAAACCGATTTAACAACCCCATAATAGCCAATTTGATCTGCCAGGATGATACATTTAGAGAGATTCTCAAAATAACCAGCCGCATCATTCCATTCTGCCAAAATATATCCCAGCCGGAGAAAGATCATGCACGTTGTTGGCGGAAGTACCGTGTGGCGATTAACTTGATCCTGGATAGTCTGTTTACATAATTTTTCTCCATCATGTAAACGCCCCTGCAAGATCAGAACTGCGACCAGATGACTGATTGCGATCATGGTGGCTAAATCGTTTTCTGAGGCGCGACCACTTGCTATTGCATTCCGAAATGCGGTTGCACTCTTCACCAATTTCCCCTCATCCAAATAAGCCAAACCAAGATTGAGTTCGGCAAGCGTCCGCACGAATGTATTGCTTTTATTCAGACGATCCACTGCCTTAATCAAGAGCTCTATCGCCAGTGGATTATTATGCTGACGTCGAGCATCTTGCGCTTGGAGTGTGGCAATATGACCTTGAATATCCTTGTACAACTCATCAGCTTCTGGCAAGTGGAGGGCATCAAGTGCAAGCAATGCATTATTCAGATAAGGCTCGACAGCTTCCAATTGATGGGAATAATTTGATGCCCAAGCATGGTATACACACAAGTAAGGACGGGTCAGGACAAGTTCATTCGGGAGGCAATTAATCCATTTTTGCAGGATTATATAGGCCCCTCGTCCAATTAAAGTCAGTCCATTGGCTTCAATTAGATCTGCGGCCATTTCAACATCATCCCCAGCCATGGCATGGCTAATCGATCTTCGCTGAAAATCGTGGCTTGCATACCACAGGCTGGCCTTTCTGTGGAGTTTAGCGACCAATTCAGGTTTGGCAATGGATAATCGCTGTTTAAGGAGATCTGAAAACAGATGATGATACCGAAACCATTGCCGATCAGTATCCAGCGGGACAATAAACAAATTCGCTCGTTCAAGTGCGTCAAGAGTTTCGCGACCATTTTCTTGCCCGGTAACCGCATCACAGAGGGAGCCGGTTAGCCGATCCAGGATGGCGGTTTGCAGCATGAATGTTTGCAGGCTTTCAGGTTGATGTTCTAAAACCTCTTCGATTAAGTAGTCAAGAATATAGCGATGGCTGCCGGTGAAAGATCTAATGAAACCTTCTACATCTTGGCTACCTTGCATCGAAATTGCGGCCATTTGCAAACCTGCAATCCAACCTTCGGTACGGCTTTCCAAGGCAGAGATATCTGCCGCTGACAGATTCAACCCCATTACCTGATTCACAAAATTGGCTGTTTCATCTATCGTAAACCGTAAATCAAGGGCTCGCAGTTCATTCAACTGGCCACCGACGCGCAAACGTGCTAGGTGTATGGGTGGATCTTCTCGGGTTGTGATAACCAGATGAAGCTGCGGCGGAAGGTTTTCTATCAGAAAATTCAGGCTTTCGTGGACTTGCGGCGCATCAATCAGGTGGTAATCATCCAGAACTAGAACAATTTTTTCTGTTGCCAGCGTGATCTCATTGATGACAGTAGAGATAATTGTTTCCAGAGGTGGCGGCTGTGGGGTCTGGATCATCTGCAACGCCCCGGTGCCTATATCGGTTTTCATCCCTTGGATGTGATTTAACGAGGCGATCAAGTAGGTCAGGAATCGCACCGGATCATTATCGTCCGCATCAAGGGAAAGCCAAGCTCTTACAAACGAGGGCGATGGGTGAGCTTCCTGGGCGTGCAGCCAATCTGCTGCCAGTGTGGTTTTTCCGAATCCTGCCGGAGCCGAAATCAGAGCCAGTTTGGTATGCAAGCCCTGGTTGAGTCTCCCAATTAAAAGGGGGCGAGAAACGAGTTTTGGTCGATTCGCAGGAACAAAAAGTTTGGTGCGCAGTAATGGCGAAGACATCAATTGAATTATATCCCAGTCTGGTGAACTCACAATTAGCACACCATTCTACACTCACTTTGCTCTCTCCGAGTATTTACCGGAAAGATATGATGGATCTGAATTTTAGGGTTGCATTGATAATGAAATTATCTCGGGCCTTATTTCTCAAAAAATAACTTGAACCATTAATCACCCCCCCTTTTAACCCCTTTGGGGTATGACACTAATACCACCTTGCGTGTATGATGATAATGCGCAAATTCTTGGATCCGACTATCAGCTTTTAGACAGGAGAAATTTGTTATGAAATTATTGG
>Ga0255364_10222_pt1 | contig 13794 bp, 7 predicted proteins | sample ANMaggSSYBR01G12_FD_182087 | JGI IMG/M metagenome (GOLD analysis project Ga0255364, IMG submission 182087) | Sediment cell enrichment communities from methane seep in Santa Monica Basin, California, United Staets - ANME aggregate JGI... | ecosystem: Environmental > Aquatic > Marine > Cold seeps >...
ACTGACGTGTATTCGTCATCATCAATTGTATTTATGCCTTCAAGAATAAAAAGTTCAGGCACCTTTTTTTGCTGAAGAGCTGCAAATATTTTATTCTTTCCCCAGTGATTTATCCGAAGCTTACCACCTGCAAATACTCTTGCATATCGCTCTTCATTTAAATAATCCTCTTTTTCCAGTTCAAGAATAATACTTTCATACACATCCTCCTGCAGGTGAAAAGTTTTAAGCTTGGTTTTAACATCGTACATCGATCTTTCCTGGTATGCACAATACTGTTTCATTTTAGAAAGAATCCAATCAGGGATTTGAGCAGAATTATCGAGGGATGTCATACCTTTTGTTATTTTACACAAATTTATGAAAATTAATTGATAAATTTTTATTAACTTTACACCCTTGTAAAGGCTTTAAGCAGCAAAATATATATTTCTCCAGGCGGGAGAAAATAAGTTAAAATTTTATTATTGGCAATGCAGAAGTGCAGATAAACTGCAGTGCTGGCATTATTAACCTAAATAAACCCGGTAAATAATTATTTTTACCGGGTTATTTAATGAATATGAAAACAATTACTTTAATCACAGTATTTTTTTTTAGTTTAATGTCGTATGGTCAGGAATACATCCTGGATATGACCATTCATCATTTTCCGGAAAAAGAGTGTTACCTAGCCACATTTTACGGAGATAAAAATGCCATCATTGATACTGCTGAAGCTGATACGAGTGGTCGGATCATTTTTAAATTAAAACCTGAATATCATACCGGAATGTACCGCGTTTTCCTTGAACAGGATTTATTTTTTGATTTCATCTATAACAATGAGAATATTACCCTTTCCTCAGATTATACACAATTATATGACAAACTCGAAATAATTGAATCTGAGGAAAATATGATATATTATGAATTTCTAAGAAAAGCTAACGAATACCGCTTAAAATTTGATTTACTGGCACCCCTGAACGATTATTATCCACGAGCCGATACATTTTTTGAAGATGCCCGCTTGAAATATATTTTTATTCAAGCTGATATTCAGCAATACATCAACGAGGCTATTGAAAAACACCCTGAATTATGGGCAATAAAAGTAATCCGGCAAAAACGGCCATTGTATTTTGATCCCTCCCTTGATGAGTATAAACGTCGTGAATATGCACGGGAACATTATTTCGACAATGTGGATTTTTCAGATCTGGAACTAATAAAAAGTAATGTATATACAACGGCAGCCATCGATTACATATCGATATACAGTAATCCTAACCTCACGCAGGACAAACTCGAAGATGAATTTATTAAGGCAGTTGATAAAATTATGTATCAAGCCATGGAAAATGGTCTTATATATGAGTTTATAGTAGAATATTTGGTGGGAGGCTTCGAGCGTTATCATTTTGAAAAAGTACTGGATTATATTGCTGAAAACTACACTCCTGAACAATGCGAAAACGAAGAACGTAAATCCGATCTACAGACACGGCTTGAAAAATATGCAGAACTTATTGTTGGCAAAAAAGCGCCCAACTTCATTATCCCTGACGAAAGTGACCAACAAATCACATTAAGTAAAATTAAAAGCGACTACACTTTGATCGTTTTTTGGTCCAGCAGCTGTCTGCATTGTAATGAACTACTTCCCGAAATCAATAATATCTGTGAGAGTAGTATAGATAATAAAAAGATGCAGGTAATAACCATTTCACTTGATAAAGTAAAGGAAGAATGGATTGCTGCACTTAATAATGGTAATTATCCCTGGTTGAATACCTCTGAACTAAAGGGATGGGACAGCCAGGTGGCCATTGATTATAATATTTATGCAACCCCCACCATGTTTTTACTTGATAAACATAAAGAGATCGTGGCAAAACCCATTACTTTCAATGAGTTGAAAGAAGCTCTTTTCAAGGAAAATATCATCCGCTAATGAATGTCAATGAATTTATTCTTCATTTTATAAGCTCATTTACCAGTTCAGGAACACCAACACCAGCTTTCTTTTTAATAATCTTAAGGTTGGATATTCCACTAACCTCGAAAGCTTTTGGATCGACATAATATTTTGGGATATCAGGTTTTGCATAGATAATCAGACTGGCAGCCGGATAAACTACCATGGAGGTACCAACAACAATAAATATATCTGCTGTAGCAGCTATTTCAGTAGCAGGTTGTATCATGGGTACCATTTCACCAAACCAAACAATGTGAGGACGAAGCTGGGATCCTTTTTCACATTTATCACCCATTTTCAGTTCCCAATTCTCCATTTCATAAATGAGATCAGGATCAACAGTACTCCTGGCTTTTTTTATCTCTCCATGCAAGTGCATGATATTTGATGAACCTCCCCTTTCATGCAAATCGTCAACATTCTGGGTAATTATTTGAACATCATATTTTTCCTCAAGCTTTGCCAACGCAATATGTGCCGGGTTAGGTTCTGCCTCCCAGACGATTTTACGCCGCCAGTTATAAAACTCCTGAACTAAGCCAGGATCGCTTGCCCAGGCCTGTGGACTTGCCAATTCTTCAAACCTGTATTTATTCCATAAGCCATCACCGTCGCGAAATGTTTGAATGCCACTTTCGGCGCTCACACCGGCTCCACTTAAAACAACTATTCTTTTCATTTTAAATTTTTTCGAAAACCGAAGGTACAAAAAAAGGCATCCCGAAGGATGCCTCTCCCAAAATAAATTAAAATTTTCTCAGAACATTTTCATATTGTCCAACACTTTCATTACTTTTTTAACAGAAACTGCTGATTCGTTCAATAATTTTTTCTCGTCTTTATTCAGATCAATCTCAATGATACTTTCAATCCCTGTTTTACCCAACTTAACCGGAACACCCATATATATGTCTTTCAAGCCATATTCGCCTTGCAACCAGGCACAAACTGGGAATATCCTTTTTTGGTCATCCACAATGGCTTCCACCATTTGAGCAGCAGCAGCGCCCGGGGCATACCAGGCAGATGTTCCCATAAGGTTCACCAACTCACCGCCACCAAAACGTGTACGTTCAACTATTTTATCAATTTCTTCCTGACCTAGCAATTCACAAATCGGTATACCATTAACGGAGGTGTAACGTGGTAATGGGACCATTGTATCCCCATGTCCACCTAAGGAAAGTGACAGAATATCTTTTGGTGAAACTTCTAATGCACTTGCTATAAATGAACGGTAACGTGCTGTATCCAATTCACCTGCCATACCAAACACTTTGGAAGAAGGTTTGTTTGAGGCCAGGTATGCACAATATGTCATCACATCCAGTGGATTCGAAACAATAATAATGATGGCATCCGGTGAATATTTTATAACTTTTTCTGTTACCTCCTTAACTATTCCGGCATTTGTTTTTATCAAATCATCACGCGACATCCCCGGCTTACGGGGAAGACCGGAAGTAATAACAACCACTCCTGATCCTTTTGTACGTAAATAATCGTTTGTAACCCCAACAACACGTGTATTAAAGTTTAAGATCGAAGAAGTTTGCCAGATATCCAGCGCTTTTCCTTCAGCAACACCTTCTTTAATATCTACCAATATAACTTCACGCGACATGTCTCTCTGTGCAATCACATTTGCACACGTGGCGCCAACATTACCAGCACCTATTACAGTAATTTTATCCATAGTACATTTTATTTTTTTGTTAGTTGATCGTTTATTCATATTCAGGAAATCCAATACAAAAATAGGTGATAACATTTAGTTATCAAAATACAATTAATCAAATGAACCTCCCCGCCGCCCCGTAAGGGATCCCTTTGGGACAGAGCAGCGGGGTATCATAATGGATTTTGTTTTATAAACGCCCCAAGGGGCGGGGAATAGAACCCTTGAGATCCCTCGACTTCCGCTCGGGATCCCTGCCTTCACTGCCAGTTTCGGCAGGCAGGAGTTCGACTAAATAATTTTGTTACTCAAAATTAAAGTCTCACTGATTTAAGTGTTCTTTTGCCCAGGTGCATATCTGGTCGCAAACTTTATTCAATAATATTTACCTTTATATTTTCAATATAAAATTATAATACTATGAGATACGGAGCAAGAAACCAGATCAAAGCAACTGTTAAGTCAGTTGAAAAAGGAACAATAATGTCGATGGTAAAATTTGATGTTACACAGGCTGCAGAAATGGCATCGGTATTAACCATCGAATCATGCGAAAGCCTTGATTTAAAACCAGGTGATGAAGTTAAACTTATTGTTAAGGCGATTAATGTATTGCCGGTGAAGGAGTAAAAATTAAGAGCTGTTCGGGATTTGTACCGAAGGCACTCCTAAGGAGTAATCCCGAATTAAATAAACAAGGATTTGCAATCCTTATTCCTTATTCAGACAAAAGAATTACAAATTCTAAATATTCAACTTTTGGAATGGCTTTTCACGAGGTGGAAAGATGACTTCCTGATATCAATGCCAAAAGTACCCTACCCTGGTTCACTTTTCCTCTTTTTCTTTTCTTCATTGGATAGGTTTAGGTTATTATTATGCAGGATCACTACAAAGATAATGCTGGAATAGAGGGTTTTATCCGTAAGGTTTGGGGGACGTGTGTGAATAGTGAAAAGTAAATGTTAAAAAATTGTTAAAAAATTGACATAAGCACCTTAATTACTTATCTTCAGGGCTCAAAAATTAACTAAACAATGAAATCATGAAAAAAATTAGCAATTTTATTTTATTAACGTGCATATGTTTTAGTATTTACAGCCAGCACTCCCTAAATCAAAGCACATTAAATACCTGGCAAAATAATAGGCAAGATATAAATGGTTCAGCGCTGATAATACCTGATGATTATAGTAGCCAGATACATAATCATTATCAAAACTCTAAGTCAATAATTAAGGCAAACCAACCCAAAGAGATAATAGAAAAACTGGATAGCTTAATTATTGAAGAGTTTACTGAAAATAATCAATGGGAATTAAATATAAAGCGAGAATTTACTTATGATGAAGAAGGGAACAGTCCTTTAAATTTTATTTTTTTCTGGGATGAGAATAATAATGAATGGCTTGATCATTCTAAGTATGAATACAGCTATGATGAAAATGGAAACATAACTTTTAGATTACATTATATATATGTTGATAATCAATGGATGTATGATTATAAACAAGAGTGGGATTTTGATGAAAACGGAAATAATATTTTATGGATTGGATTTCTTTGGGATGAAAATAATACACAATGGATTAATAATTTTAAGTATGAATTAACATACGATGAAAATGATTTCTTAATTCAATGGATCAAGCACAATTGGGATGATGGCAGTATGCAGTGGATCACAGATAGAAAAAGAGAGTATATAAATGATGGAAATGGCAATGTTATGACAAACATTTTATTCTTTTGGGATGAAATGAATAATCTATGGATTACTGATTCGAAAACGGAAAATGACTATGATATTAATGACAATAAAATTTTAGCAATACATTACGACTGGGATCAGGACAACAATGAATGGGTAAATAATTGGAAGACGGAATATACCTATGATGTAAATGATAATATGACTTCGGAAATATATCTTGACTGGGATGAAACAAATAATCTATGGTTATATATTTCAAAGAAAGAGTGGTTTTATGATGGACATGAAAACCCGATCTTATATGAAATCAGTTATTACGATGAAGATAATAGCCAATGGGTTTACGATTGGAAGGAGGAATGTGATTATGATCCGACTTTAAATTTCAATAATTTGGCTATTCCTCCATACGTATTTTCTGAAATGTATTTTAAAAATGGGAAATTAACAGATTGGACTGAATTTTTATGGGATGATAACCTCAATGCATGGAATAATGATTCTAGAGGCACTGTATATTATTCAGATTTTACAGGAGTTGGAATAGATGAATTTAACAATTATGTAAAGTCAATAGTTTTGCCTAATCCATTTTCAGAGAAAAGTATATTTAGTTATTTTATTGAATCAAAATCACCCGTCAAACTATCCATCCACAACCTAAATGGACAATTAATTTCAACACTGGTGAATGAAGTTCAACCGCAGGGAGAGCAAAGAGTGGTTTTAAATGGTTCTGAATTAATGCCTGGCATTTATTTCTGTGTATTAAAAACCAATGGAGGGATACAGACAACTAAAATGATAAAACTTTAATACCAAAGCTATTCGGAATTTGTGGCGAAAGCTATCCAAAAGAGAAATCCCGAAATAAATATATAAGGATTTATAATCCTGATATTGGAATTGCTTACCAAACTAACACCTCATCACAAAATATCCAGGCAGGATAGGTTGCACCGGGATGCCAGTCGGGGCAGATTCCTTTGTTTTTGGCAATCACTTTTATGTAGCGGGCTTTGATCGGCTCAAATTCCAATTTAAAGGTTTCGATAAAAGTATTTTCCCGGTTTTCAGGGCTTGAGTTTACTATCGATCCGGCCAGTGTAAAATCATCCCCATCTGCTGAATAATAATACTGAACTTCCTCAGGCAAAAACACCCACGATTTGATTTCCTGTAAAAAATCTGTTTCTATGGATTTGATTTCTTTTAATTCTTCCAGATCAATAATGACAATCAAATCCGGCCCTTCAAATCCAAGCCAGTTAAAATGGTAATCATTTATCCCTTTCAATCCATTGGTTAGTGCGTTAGCGCCTCCAACCGGATACTTCTCACTGGATTCGGTATATAGCGTAACCGGTTTATTAAAAGCCAAATGATTCTGCATGCTCGAATTTACATATCTTTCAACTGTAGCTTTGTAATCATCCGGATAATTTCCATGTTCCCAATACCGTGTAACACCTGCTTTTTTAGCCAAAAATGTAAATTCATCCAGTCGTTTTAACATATCGTCCCTGATAATCCATTTACCATCCTCTTTAGTGAAATAAGTCAGATCTTCATTTACATCTCTCAGCGAAATATCGAGGATGGCAAATTCCAATGGTAAGCGTGCTGTTTTGACCCGATCCAGAAATTCCGGGGAATTGGCCACAATCTCTTCAGCATTATTAAAAATCACCTCATATTCATTGATCAAATCAGGTGTGAGGTATGTATTGATCCCATCGTAAGGATAACCATATATCCCTAAGTTTCCTCCAGATTTTTCGAGGGCATCATGCATTTTATCAATATACTCTCGGATATATTTTCCAGCAGGTCCATAATAGCCATAAACAAAATCATCAATAATGGCATCTACATCTGCATCAGGATTCCAGAGGAGCTTGGAAATAATATAGGTCCTCAGTTCCACAAACTCACTGACCAGTCCGCCACTCCCTTGCTGAAACATCATTTGTATTCCATGATCCCTGAAATATTGAATATTGGGTTGAAGTACCCTTAAATTTGGAAAAGTGCTCAACAAATTACGGAACTGGACCACATAATCCCACATAAAAATGTTATCCGTTAGTTGGCACCAGTCTTCCGTATCTTTTCTGAATGAATTGCTCAATGAATCTGTTGACAAAGGTCTGCTGCGATTACATTCGATGGAGCAAAACATGATATTAACATTATCTGCCGGTTTGATATTCTCAGGAGCAGAACGTGTATATTGATATGCCAATGTTGAAATAACCTTATCCGGGAATTCAACTGCAACCTTATTTACAAAATGGATCATTGCTCCTGAATAGCCACCATATTTAGCATATTCCATGCGGCAATTTTCACATTCGCACGCTTTGTATGTATCATTTTGCGAAACAGACCAGTAAAGAGCTTCAGGTTTTTCTAACATACGTTCCTTTAATCCGGCAACAACAATCTCAAATACTTCCGGATTACTTAAACAAAGTTGACCATCAGGGATACGCTGGACATTCAGGTAGGTAAAATATTCGGGATTGGATTTAAAATACTTTTCTACCGGAACCAGGTCATCAAAAGTGTGGACAAACATTCCCCATTCATTTTTCCCTTTCTTAAAATCAAGTTTGTGCCAATGGCGATAAGCGCTATCCATCCTGGCATCTGGCATATGCAATTCCCGGAATTGAAATACCGGTTCCTGTTTAACATCCATCCGGTTTATTACAATCTTTTCCTTTGTTGGGATGATGGTAACTTTTGCACTGTATTTTCTGCAATCAAGGAAATCCTCCAAAAAGCTATAGACTCCGTATAAGGTGCCTTTATCATTTCCTCCTACGATTAGCAATTTCTCACCAATCGTTTTAATGATGAAACCATCTTCATTCAATTGTTCAATTTCAGGAATAATTTCTGACAATTCCTTCCGGTTTGTATTACCTACGATTATTTCACATTCGGATGGAGGAGTTTTATCAGAAATGATATCAAGTTTCACACCGGATATTTGTTCAAGAATGGCCTGTAGCTCAAGAGCAGCCCTCTTTTCAACCAGTGATGATTCTTCACTGATTACAATTTGATAAACTGATTTGCCTTTATCTATCAATACCAGATAATTAGGCTTCTGACAAGATCCAAGAAATAAAAATAGACCTATGGTTGAAATAATGACAAAATATCTCACTAATCTTGCTTTTTTGTTTCAAATAATAATGAATCTGGGATAAGCTGTCTTTGTATACCAGGTCCTTTAAAATAGACTTTCAAATCATCACCGCCCCCTTTCTCAAAATATTGCACTTTAATTTTATGAAAACCTTTTGATAATGGAACAACATTACCTTTTATCTTCATTCCATGCAATCCATCATTATCTACAACAAGCTTATCATCAATATACAATTCACTTCCATCATCCGAATCAGTATAAAAATTATAAACCCCTTTTTCCGGTATTTCAATCAGACCTTCAAATGTAAACCCATAAAAATCATCATGCATCCTGGGATCGAGTGTAAAATTGTCAACTCTTAAACTTTTTAGCGGTGTAATGGTGTTAAAATCAGGTAATGAATCCCAGTCACCTTCGTAATATTGACAATATAGACCCGAGTTAGTTTGTTCAGTTTCGACAGCAGGTAGTGGCTCAACCTTTGTCAAAGTAGCAATAGCACTTTCGCTTACTGCATTATTCCCTCTGAAACAACGAGCCGAAATAGTAGTTGTTTCCTTAATTGTTAACAGGTTTTCAAATACCGGTGAATTGATATCGGGCAAACTTCCATCAAGAGTATACCTTATTTCTATATTTCCCCTTTCTGAGGTCAGGTTCACGGCAATCAAATCAATAAATATACCATGTTCTGATTGGATAATAGGTGGGTGATTGATATCAGGTTTACCCAAAATATCCAGAACAACAATTGTATTTATTTCATGGGTTGTGTTTTCTGGAAGACTGATATGCAAAGCTTCTTCCCATCGCTCAACATTTAACTTTTCTTTGGACGGATCGGCCAGTAAAAAAGAATTTTGAGGTGAATTATAAATTCCGGGAACGTTTAATATACCATCCTCTGGCCATTCAAAAACATGTAAATAAAGCCTGGTGCCTATATCAAACTCTTTTTGTGTACATCTACCCCAGGGCAATTTCTTAAACGGACTTGCATTGGTTGCATAAATTGCTTCACTATTTATCTTCATCCAGGCTCCAATTTCTTCTAATCTTGTAACACTTTCTTGTGGAAACAACCCTTCAGCGGTAGGTCCTACATTTAGCAGAAAATTTCCACCCTTCGAGACAATATCAACCAGGTTTCTTATCAATTCTTTTGTTGATTTCCAATTACTATCCGCTTTATTATAGCCCCAGTGATCGTTCATTGTCATACAGGTTTCCCAATCCAGTCCCCTTAATCCCGTGGCAGGTATTTCCTGTTCCGGTGTTCCAAAATCGCCAACAAAATTTCCAGGTTTAGTTAAACCTGCCATACCTGATCGCCCCACATCAACCCTGTTATTGATAATGATATCAGGCTGGAAATTTCGAACAGTATTGTACAGATCGCTACCATATTCATTAGACCAGGTTTCTTCCCATTCGCCATCAAACCATAATACGCCTATGTCCCCATAATTTTCAACTAATTCCTCCAATTGGTTTTTCATGTATTTTATATAATTCTCAAAATCCGCTTCTTCAGCAGATCTGTCCGTTTCCCACCCTCTTCCAGGTAAATAATCAGGATGATGCCAGTCCATAATAGAATGATACCAGCAGATCTTCATATCCTCCTCATGACAAGCATCAGCAAGTTCATCCATTATGTCTTTTTTAAAGGGAGTAGACATGATATCAAAATCAGTATATTCAGAATCAAACAGGCAAAATCCATCATGGTGCTTGGAAGTTATAACAATGTATTTCATCCCGGCATCTTTAGCCATTTTTACCCAGGATTTGGCATCGAATTTTACAGGATTAAATTCATTAACAAGCTCATCGTATGTTTCAAGTGGAATTTGTGCTGTTGTCCTGATCCATTCAGCATGATTGGGTTCACCATTCCACTCTCCTGCGGGAACAGCATATAAACCCCAATGAATAAACATACCAAACCTGGCTTCGCGCCACCACTCCATACGTTCATCTTTATCTTTTTCTGTTTCATACAGGTAATCGACTGGCTTTTGTTGACAGGATTGAAATATCAAAAGAATCCCAAATACAAATAAAAAACCCTGATTTATTTTCCACATACTAGACCAATTTAAACGATACTAAAATTTCATTTTTTGATAATTTTTTTCAAAATGGGATAACCTTTATGATTTATCTGAACAATGTATAAACCCGGAGGATTATTTTCTAGCATAATTTGCACCCGTTTTTCAGAATCCGCATCTACTCTTTTATTGAACATCTGCTGACCCTGGGCATTATATACCTTGATATCTGCAAAACCTGAAAGTTCATCAAACTCGATAGTAAAATTGTCAGAAAAAGGATTTGGATAAATGTTAACCAATTTTCCCAGATTTGGTTCCTGAATATATGACACATCGCCAACATTGAAAGTATAAAATATACTGCGTCCAAAATCCGGATTAAAATATTTGATCATCACACTGTCCATATTAAAGAATCGCAAATAACCTGATCCCTGTGCCGGATAAGCCCAATAACTCAGTCCCATATCTTCATCGTCAATTAATTCTAATGTATAGCAGCCATCAGTAAAATCAATTGTATCTCTGTAAATGGTATTATTTTCAAGATTATCCAGATCAATTATAACATTACCCAAAACATCCCTGATCTGCATATGGTATCGATAAGCCTGATTATTCGTTTTCAGTTGAAAAAAGAATGGTTGATCATACATATCCGGCAAATTAAATGATGTTTGGAAACTGTTATTGTCTGCATATTCATCCATTTGGCTGTTAGGATTGGAAATCGAAACATTAAATTGTGATAATGTATCTCCAAGCCAGAATGAACTAAAGGTTACAGGTAAAATAATGGTGTCTTTGTAATGTGGATCAATATGACCGATCCATGTATAATTTTGCGGGATACCACCTGATACACCGTATTCAAAATCAAGTGCTGTTAAAGGTGAGGTTCCATTATTCCTGATAATGATTTCCGGGTCGTAACAAACCGGATTTTTTCTTGAATAATAATCCTTATTGCCAGGGGTAACTATATCGTAAATTTCAGCATCCGTTGCAAAATTTGACTCATTGTACTGAACCAAATGCATGGCAATTACATAATTACCATTTCCCATACCCAAATTATCAGGAGGGACAGGTGTAATATCATAATCCAATGTTACTTCATTTCCAATAATATACTGTGTAATTTCAAAATCATGATCAGTAACCAGATCGCCAGGACACCAGCCTTCCCTGGCACCAGGCCAGGTTCCACCCTGCGGATAAACAGGATTTAACCCACAGTCGTGGTATTGAAAAATATGCCAATCGGTAATGGTGTCGCCATTTACCATCAAATAATGTTCATTATCTTTCCATTCGCAACAATGCGGATATTCTCCGGTATTACTGTTATGGCCATGGCCTGTTAATCTGGTTTTTACCTTAAATTCATCTGCCTCCGGCAAAAGCGGGATAGTAATTGCTGGAAGGGAAATATCATCGTCCAGGTTCTTATAGCTATAAGAACGGTATCGGTCCCAGATGCGATCCACCTGCAAGACATCTCGTGGCGGAGTTCCTTCAATGAATTCAAATTTTAAATCGATCAGCTCCTGCTGGTTTCCAGCTTTCAGGTCAACCTCTCCTTGTAAAAGATGAGCATAATCGGTTACATCAAAAACCCAGGTAAAACCTTGCGGACCCAGGTCGAGATTGATACCATATGGTGTAATGAACCGGCCAATTTCAAATTCTTCCAATACTTCAAAGGGTTCTCCATAATATGGAAGCTCTTCTTTATTAAGTATCTGATCCGGTTCAATCCAAACTGAATCAATTACCTTCCAGTTTTCATAAACATACCTTGTTCCGGCTTGCCAAACTAAAATTGTATCGGTTGGGATGGTTGGATCATCCAAATTTTCGAATAAGACCAATTGTGTTGGGCTATCTGCGATTGAATCAATTACCTGTAGATAATCTATGTTTATATTGGATGATTCCAATCTCTCAAATTGAATCCAGGGCCGGATATTGCTTTGATGGAATCCAAGGAATATTTCAGGTCCGGTGATTGCATATCTATCAGGCAATCCCAAACTCTCAGGGTGATGTCCATAAGCTGACTGATCAAGGATATTTCCATCAACTTCATTAAAACTAAAATATACTATCAAATTTGTGTCTGCTTCCGGCGATTCGAGTTCCTGCCGGTAATGTGCTTTTATTTCTTCTGGCTCCAGAGCTATTTTGTAAAGTCTGTATTCATCTATTAACACATCGGCAAAGTCATCATTAGCCCAATTGCTCCGGCCAATATAATTGATACTGCGCTCTGTATCATTAGGTTGTTGCAGCAAACCCAGCTTTACAAATTCACCATTAATATAAACCCATGCAAGGTGTGCAGTTAAACGTAATGTAATGTGTGTCCATTCATTTAAGGGTGTAGCATCTTCCAATATAAAGGATTTATTTGAAAGATCATTATTGATATGAAAAGATAACTTACCAGAGGTATTGTTTGATAAGGCAATAATTACATTATTTTGATTGGGTCCGTTACCAAAGTCAAATACCCGGCTCCATTTATTATTATTGCGTTTATAAATCCAGGCTTCAAAAGTAAAATCGGAATTAAAGTAGGTATCTTCAGGAAGTTTAAGAAAATCAGTTTCACCATCCAAATCAAGTGCATAATTATTGCTTCCCGAAGAAATACCACAATTAAAACCGGGATCTGATCCCCATAAAAGAACCTCACCTGTCACATTATAGTCTGTAAAACTAAAGTCCAGAATTATATTCGAAATTCCGTCCCAGAAGAAAGGTTCTATAAAATTAAAATCAATATTGATATTGCCATTAAAGTTAACATTATTGTAAAATACAGTATCCAGCTGACTAGTTAAATTATCAGGAGTTAATTCATCACTATCGGTAAGTTTTGTCCTAATCATAACATGAGAAAGATCTTCAGCTAACATATCAGAAAATAGTTTTATACCTGTGATCAACCCTTCTGTAAATCCTTGATCACTTAATTCCGTTGCCAGCCAAAGGTATTGCGACCTGCCTGAATGATTGGGTGCAGGTAAAACTGAATTGGTCCACTCTTCCCACCAGCCAATTTCAATATTTTCATAAGAAATCGTATCTTCATATTCTACTGATGAATGCATGTGCCTGAAGTAATTATATGCTGGATCATCGCTCATTAAAACTGAGTCGGCTGTTCGATCATTCGCAAAAGTGAAATTGGGATGATAATAAAGT
>Ga0255364_10224_pt1 | contig 13676 bp, 7 predicted proteins | sample ANMaggSSYBR01G12_FD_182087 | JGI IMG/M metagenome (GOLD analysis project Ga0255364, IMG submission 182087) | Sediment cell enrichment communities from methane seep in Santa Monica Basin, California, United Staets - ANME aggregate JGI... | ecosystem: Environmental > Aquatic > Marine > Cold seeps >...
GAAACAAAAGCAACAAGACCTCGACGGGGAAATTGAAACCTTGGAAACCGGACGGGATACGGCCAATCAGGAGCAAGCCGACATCCAAGCGGCCATTTCCTCCACAGCAGCCCAGATGACGATGGAAGAAACGCGCATCACCGAGCTGGACACGAAAAAGCAGGAGCTGCAAAAAGAATTCGACCGGTTGACCAAAGGGCAAAAAGTGGAAGATCAGATTAATGCATTGCGTACCAATGAGTGGTAAATTTCGGAGGTATCGGCTACCGCAATGGCTTGGAGCGCCATCCGGACTCAACACCGACCTGAAACAGGCGAAAGGTGAGCTGAAAAAGGCCAATGACGAAAAAAAAATCGGCCGACAGCAAGAAAGAAGCTTTGGAAGCCAAACGTCGCACATTTGACGCTGAAATTGGGGATATTCAGCGTCGCCTATCCGGGTTGAATGTCGAATTGAAGACCCGGAAGGCCGACGTGAAGGCAGCCCAGCGCGAACAAAACGAAGGCAATATCCGATCCACCAACCTGGACAACAACCTCGAAACGCTGACCCAGGAACAAGAAAAGTTGGAAAACACGATCCAAAAAGCGACCCAAAAAGTGGCCCAGCTCAACGAAGAGCGTCGGTTAATGCAAGAGCAAATCGAGAAGAAAACAGGGGATCAAGAGAAATCGGCCCAGGAGTTGAGCGAAGTGATGACCACGTTGACCGAGCTCATCTTGAATATCGATCGATCGGCCGGGCATGTCAAATCCGACATCCAGAATGTGAGTCAAGTGGCCATTGACGAGGCAGGATCTGTCTTCAAAACCTTTGTTTTGGATATCACGGACATGCTGGGATCCATCGAGGAACTGTCCACCCAGAAATTCGAGAAAGCAGGCGAATTGCAAGAACAGTTGAATTATGTGGTAGACACCCTCAAACTCCTCATCGAAAACTCGGAGATGCCGCTGATCCAGATGAACGAGATGGTGCAAGAAGCCAGCGATGAAGCCTTACAAGAATCCACAGCAAATTTCGATGGGTTTATTCAGGACTTCACCGATAAGTTCGATGCCATCCGGATGGCGCTCCAAGCCATTGCGGTAGCCGATACCTCCGAAATTTACCACTCATTGGACATTCTCAACGATAATATTCAAAATGAAAATAAAATCCTCGGCGAGGCCAAAACGCAGTTAGCCAAGATCAGCACCCAACGGGAACAACGGGAGGCCGATGTCCGCCAGCTTGCGACCTTGTTAAAGGACTTGGAGAAGAAGATCACCGATAACCAAGCCAAAATTGAACAGGGGGACTCGGAACACGAAGCCAAAATGCAGGAAATTGAGCAGAACAAAGGCGAAATTGCCACCATTGCCGAGGAGGCTGGTAACCTCAAACAATTCATGGATAATTTTTGGGCCACGTCACGGGAGCTCCAAACCACGATTGATACCACATCCGAGGAACTTGCCAAAATTGCACATGATCTCAATGCCTTGGCCACGGTCAAGCGGACTTTGGAGGAAATCGAAGCCGCCGCCCTCGAACAGGACAAATTAACCCAAAACATTGCCACCAAAAAAGAAGAGATCAACAATTTATCCACCAGTAGCGAAACCACGAAGGCCAAGGTGCAAAAGATCCTGGCGTCAATTAATGATGTGAAAGGCGCTTGGAAAACGGCCGACGAAACCCGCAATGAGATCCAAACACAGATCGATGGGGAAAATGAGAAATTGCAAGAGGTAGCCGACCGGCTCAAGGATGTAGAAAATGTCCAGAAAATCATCGATGAAATCGAAGCATTGGCGACCGATAATCAAGAAGCGGAGGATAAAATTCAAGAAAACAAGGACTCCACCGTCGCCCTGGATGAAGAAATCGGGATACATGAAGAAAGTCTCACCCAGGAAGATGATAAGATCAGCACACTCCAAACCGAACGCAAAGAGCTCGAAGGAACGGAAAAAGAGCTGCGCAACACGCTCAGTGACCTGTCCACCCAGAAAAATCAGCTGGAAAAAACCTTGGGTCACCAGAATCGGATGCAAGAGCGGGCCGAGCAAATTGAACAGGAACAATTTGAATTGGGTGAATTAAATGATGCAATCGTCGATTTGGAAGAAGAGATCAAGAAAGTTATAGAAAAAATTACGCAATTGGAAGCCGAACGCTCCGAAAAACTGGAGGAATTGGCTGGTCTCCAGAAGCAAAAAAATGAATCGTGGGACAAACAAAAAGCACTTCGAGATGACTTGGGCGAAATTACTGCCGATCTCTCCCGGAATACGGCCAAACTGAATAATTTGGAAACCCGCAAGATCGTGTTGGAAGAGCGCATTGACGAGCTGTTTGAAAAATCCAAAGACTATGGGGCCCTCCCCCCGGTCACTGACGATCTCGACGAAGTCAACCTGAATGAGAGCATTGCCAAAGCCTCCGCCGAGAAAAAGCGCCTCGAGCCCGTCAACCTCAAATCCATTGATGAGTATGATGTGATCAAGGAACGGTGGGATGAAATTGATATGCGCCGTCAAACCCTCCAACGCGAGCGCAAGGCCATTTTGGATTCCATCGATCGGATTGAATTGGAGAAAACACGTAACTTCATGAAAGCCTACCATGAGATCAATCGAGTCTTTTCCGGAATCTTCCAAAAACTTTCGCCGGGCGGCAGCGCCAAAATGATTCTGGAAAATCCCGCCAACCCCTTTGAAGGGGGCATCAGTATTGAAGCCCGTCCCCGGGGAAAGAAGATTTCCTCCCTTGAGATTCTTAGCGGGGGCGAAAAGACACTGGTGGCGCTCTCGTTCATCTTCGCGATTCAGAACTTTTATCCGGCCCCATTCTATATCATGGATGAGATCGACGCCGCGTTGGATGGACCGAATGTATATCGCACGTCCATGGTGATTAAGGAATATGCCGATCAATCCCAATTTTTAGTTATCAGCCACCGGGAGGAGAATATTACGAACGCTGACCGGATTTACGGGGTGGCCATGAACAACGGCATTACCGACGTCTTTTCCATTGATCTGGAGGAAGAAAAAGATCGGGATGATTTTGGAGCCGAAATTGAGGGTATGGATGAATTTGAAGCGGATCTGGACCGTCCAATGGTCGTGGAAAATGATGAGGAGTAATTTCCCAGAGAAGGGAGAGAGGGAATAAATCATGGCAGAAGAGCAACCAGAACAAGCAGACGTCGCACCTGAGGTTCAACCAAAGAAAACCACGAAGGCGAAAAAAGGGAAAAAGTCTACTAAAGCTAAAAAAAAGAAAAAATCGACAAAAACAAAGAAGAAGACCACCAAAGCAAAAAAGAAGGCCACCAAAGGGAAAAAAAGCACCAAAGCAAAAAAGAAGACCACCAAAGGGAAAAAAGCCAAAAGCAAAAAATCAAAGAAAGCGCCCAAACCAAGCAAGGATGACGAAGTCTCGGCACCAGCAGATTCGGCAGAAAAGTCTGCGAAACCCACCGAACCGGCCGAACCGAAAGTCAAAGAAGTCATCACGATCGGCGCGGAATTTACCGAAGAAACGATCACGGACGAAGATCGGGCCGCATTGGAAGATTCCCAAAAATGGTGGCTCAAGGAACCCTATCGATCGCTCTTGGATCCGGATTTAGTCAAGAATGTCGATATGAAATCCTTTGATCTGTCCTCGTTGATCGAAGATTTCACCGATAAGATGATTGCGGAGGATTATATCGATTTTCGGATTTCCGGGATGGCCATTTACTCCTCGGCCAAATTTTATCATCAAAAAATCACCGGCGTTATTCGCCAAGAAGAAGAGATCCAAAAGCAAGAATTGCGCGAACGGTTACGACGAGATATTCCCAAGGCCATTGCGCAGCCCATTCGGGAGGCGCGGAAGATTGCGACCGCAGAAGAGCTATTCGGTGCCATGCGTCGGGCCATTATTGGGACCATGCAAAAGCGGGAAAAATTACGGATCCGTCGGGAACGCATGGTGGCCAAAAAAGAAAAACGCGTTTTGAAACGCAGTAAAGGAAGACTCCCGGCAGAAATCTTAAAGCATATTACAGGGAAGGAAGAAACGATCGAAATCCGACTGAGGCGTCGCCACCGGCAAATCATGGAAATTATTTCATTGGAGGATGCGGATGACAATACCATGTCCATGGCACAATTCAAGAAAATGATCTATAACCAGAAGAAACACAGTACGTTTGAGAAAAAAGTCAAATACATCGATGCCTTTGAAGAGTTGCTATTTCTGGCATCTTTGAACAAGATTCACTTGAATCAACGCACGATGCGTACGTCCATCGGGATTAAATTGGTGGATACATCAAAAATAGAATTCTAAGGAGAACATAAGAATGAGTGAAGAAGCAGGGCCGGAAGATATGCAGGACGAAGAAGCACCTAATATTGAAGAAGCGTTAGAAGAAGGGGATGACCAAGAGATGGATACAGAAATCCCGGATATCGACGCGGAAGAAGAAAGATCAGATGCTAAAGAAGAAGCTTTGGACGCAGAAATCCCCGATATTGACGAGGAAGAAGACGCAACGCCCGATGCAGGTGAGGATCAAGAAAAGCAAATCGATTCCGCGGAAGACGATTTGGATGCGGAGATCATGGCAGACCTGGAGAATTTTGATGCCGACGATGACCCCGATTTCCCTCAGGAGTCTACTGGTATCACAGATGCTTCGGAGTCCATAGAAAGCACCGAAAATACTGAAAACATCGAAAACATTGAAAATGCTGAAGAGATGCCCGATTTTGCCGCGGAAGCAGCAATGCTTTCCGGTCAAGAAATCCCTGAAACAGGTGAAATGGATGAGAATGTGGAACTGAGTGGTGAGGATGACATGAGTGAAAATGGTGAAATTGGCATTCCGCCTTCAGAATTCGACGATGCAGCAAACCTCGAAGAAGAACGACTCTCGGATGAAGTGGATGAAGAATCTAAAAAGAAGAATATCGTAGAAGGGGCTTTATTCGTCGCCGGTCGCCCTGTTTCCTTGGAAGAACTCAACATTAAGACGGAAATTAGAAAACGGGAATTGGCCGAGATTTTAAAAGATCTGGCGATGGACTATCTGATGCGGTCCACAGCACTCGAGATTGTGCAAATTCAAGACAAATTTTCCCTCCAAATTAAACCGGAATATACACCCAATGTGAAAAAGTTCGCCAGCGGAGGGTTGATTCCGGATAAACATTTAAAAACACTGACCATCATCGCCTTGAAACAGCCTCTCCTCAAATCGATGTTGGTGAAGATCCGGGGAAGTGGGGCGTATGATCATGTGAAATTTTTACTGGATCGCGGTTTTATTGAGGGGCGAAAAAAGGGAAGATCCATGGAATTGACGACGACCGATCAATTTGCAGACACGTTTGGATTGAGTCGCGATTTGGACACCTTAAAAAAGCAGATGATCACCCAGCTCGGGATCCCAGAGAAATAGAGCGGGGATCGTTCTTTCTTCATTCTTTCTTCGTTTTTTCTTCGTTTTTCTTTATTCTTTTTGCGGTTTATTCCTCTTACTTCTCGTTTAATTTGCTGGCGAGTTATTCGAATTCCGATCGGCCTTTGAAGGGAAGATTTTTCCAGTATTTGGGGAGAAACACTGCTTTTCCAGTGTCATAGCTCTCTACAATCCCCCGAATAATGGCGAAAGTCTTGTATCCGTTACGGAAATTAGTTTGGGGCTGTTTTTCTCCTTTGGAATCAATGCCTACGCGCATTTCTTCCAACAGAAACGTTTCGGAAGCATAGCCGTATTCATTATACTCTACATTGGGCATCACAGGAACATTTTCGGCATGGAATTGAAACCCTTCCGGATCATCAAACAGGGTGGCCGTGACGGTGCGGGTTTTATTCTGTTCCACGAGACTTATTTCTCCCCCTTCACAATTGATATCGATGCGATGATAGAGTTCCCCTTTCTTTTGCCAATCGCCTCGATAGGTCGCATAGATCCAGTTGTCTTGATTTTCATAATCCTTTGACGTGGCGAGAGCGAGGATGGCAAACGTGGAGGAAGAACCCTTGAAATAGGAAAAGGAGGGTTTGAAATTCACTGCACCCTGCACTTGCACAACATCCATTTCCGTTAAATAACGTAATAAATCCAGATGATGGGGGGCCATGTCTTCCAGAAAGAGATCAGGTAACCACCGACGCCATCCTTGGCGTGTTTTTCCCCAATTATATAAATAAGTCATATTGATGGAAGTGATGGGCCCGAGAGTTTCCTTATTCTCCTGGAGAAATTTCTTCACAGTCCAATTATGGGGGAAAAACCGAGTTTGGGTGCCGATAGCCGTGCATAGCTCCGGATGTTCAAAGGCAGCTTTCACCATTTGGCGCCCTTGGCCGATTGTACTGGCCATATTTTTCTCGCAAATGACATTTAGTCCCAATTCCAGGGCTTCTATGGCGAGAACATGATGTGAAAACGTCGGTGTTTCAATGATGGCAAGATCGATATGACCGTTTTGCCCGAATTGGATCGCTTCCTCCATGGAAGTGAAAACTTCGCTCGGATCTACCCCCCAGCTCTGTGGGGCATGATCCAATTTGTCAGTATCTGTGTCAACGAGTGCGGCTAACTCCCAATGTGGATGAATTTCCAGCGCTTTTTTCCAAACATGTGCGTGACCTCCAATTCCGACAATCATCGCGCGTTTTTTCTGTACGACCATTTTCTTCCCCTTTTTCTGTATTGAAATATGAATAATTGAGGTATATCGTAGAGTTAGTTTTAAAATTTAAAAATTTAAAGCTCGGAGTGTTGGAACAACTGAAAAAAAGAAGAAACAGAAGAAACAGAAGAAAAAATGGAGGGGGGCAAAATTGTCCCATTTAAATGCACGATTTCCTTTATGACATTATGAGTCAGAGGGAGCGTGAAAGAATTTTGCTCTTGGATGGATACATTGATAGTCCGGGATGTTTAGGCGTCCCGCCCTATCTGAGTCCTCTGGCTCGATACATTTTTGGGGCGTTTTGTGATGAAGAAGAATTTGTAATCCAATATTTGACAGTGGATCAATTTCGGACCGATATCCGAACACAAAAAAAGCAATATCCAACAGATTTCCATTCAAACATTATTGCTCAATATCAAAATTATGATATTATCATTTTCATTACCGGAGTCTCCGTACCCGGAAAATATCTTGGAGGAATGCCCATCCGATTTTCAGAATTGCGACGATTTCCGCGATATTTTCCCGATGCGTTTCAAATCCTCTGTGGTCCAGCTACAGTGTATGGCATAGGTGAAGAGGGAGGCAAACCCAGTGTCCCGGTGGAAAAGCTCGCCCCTCTCTATGATGCCATTTTATTTGGAGATCCAGAAATCATTTTAGCCAATTTAGTTACCCATAAGAAGTTCCCCATCCGTCATTATCGAGATGATCTGAAAGAAACTGCTCACGATGTACGGCCCGATATGGAATCAATTAAGAATCTCGCCATTCAAGGCGCAGCAATTGTCACTCAACACCCGAATTTCTCTGAAGAGAGAGGAGGAAACTTAATCTGTGAAATTGAAACGTTTCGAGGGTGTCCTCGCTATAAATCGGGGGGATGTGCATTTTGCATTGAACCCTCCAAAGGACAGCCGCAACACCGAACAATTTCTTCGATCTTGGGAGAGATTGAAGCATTATATGACCGTGGGGTTCGTCATTTCCGAATAGGAAGCCAAACAGATTTTTATGCATATCTGCATGGAAATTACGATTTTCCCCGATACCCGCGCCCCAATCCTGAAAAAATTGAAACATTGCTCAAGGGGATTCGGGAATTGTGCCCGGATATCCGTACCCTGCATATTGATAATGTCAATGCACTTAATTTTGTTCTTTATCCGGAAGAAGCGGGTCGCATTACGGAGGTCATTACCGAATATTGCACTCCAGGAAACATTGCCGCTTTGGGGATCGAATCGGTGGATCCCAATGTGGTGCAAGCGAACAATTTGAAGGGAAATGCAAATGAGATGCTGAAAGCAATTGAAATAATCAATCATTACGGAAATGAAATTGGGAAAAATGGCTGTCCAAAGTTTCTCCCGGGGTTAAATTTCATCATGGGGTTGCCCGGAGAAACAAAGGATTCCTTGGACCTAAATTTGGCTTTCTTGAACGAAATTTTGACTCGAAATCTTCAATTGCGGCGTATCAATCTCCGGAAATTTTTGGTTCCCTCTTCATTTTCAGCCCAACGCGCTCGCAAGATCACTAAACATCTCCGAAAAAACGTTTCCCGATACTTTCAATGGAAAAAGCACGTCAGAACAGAGATTGATCTGCCCATGCTCAAAAAAATCTTTCCTTTTGGTCGAATATTGAAGGATGTCTATGCAGAAAAACACGATGGAAAAGGAACCCTTCTGCGGCAGGTAGGGACGTATCCCATCACATGTTTTGTCCCGAAAGTCTTACAGTTATCATGCTATTACGATTTAGTTATCGTTAATCACGGATTTCGGTCCCTGACTTGTTTAGTTACTCCATTACAACTAACCCGGTTAACCCAAAAAGAACTTGAAGCCATTGATGGAATTGGGAAAAAGCGGGCTATGAAAATTCAACGATTTCGTCCGCACACACTGCAAGACTGGAAAGATGTTGTTCCTGAAATCTGGGAAAAAATACTTGTCATCCAACCAATCATAGCTGAAAATGAAAATTAGGCTACTTCTTTTTCTTGGAATTCGATTTATTGGCCGAATTTTGCGTCTGCGCCGCACACCAGCTTACTTTGCAGGGCTGAGAGCAAAATTTGTGAATTGGGGGATCTTGACATTGATTGTGATGAATTTTTGAACGCTTTGGGAGAGGTTTCTTACACCAATCACAATATTGAATATTCCGAAGTGAAGCCGGAAGAATTATCCGTGAGAATGCATCTAAACTTTTCTTTTCCAAGAGAGAGAACACCTTTTACCAAAAATGTGGTTTGAATAATAAGGGGTAGGATCAAATAATAATGTGCACACTAATTTTGATAGTCTATTAAATCTCTTGGCTGTACTGCTTAAAATACTTGGAAGCGCCTTATACTTTTACCGGCATTTCTATATGGAATGCTACTGATCTTCCGTTGCAGATCTCCAATTGTCCATATTTGGACCGTTTTTAAGTGACGGTGCTTGATATAGTTGTGTAATATTAAACTAAATAGAAAAAAAGAGGTGTTAATGCTTTAAAAATTGGCGCGAACGTTTTTCACAAGGGCAGCAACCGCTTCATCCATTCCGGAGAGCAATGTATCTAATTCCGTCTTCAATTCAGATTTAAATGTTTCATCCTTTATCGAAGGAAGATTAATTTCCACATTCAACGCCGCTCCTTTCATCCCGGTTAAAGCATTTAACGCGCCCACCGCAATATCTGATAGCGCATTCTTATTGCCTTGGGTTCCAATGTCTATGAGAAGTTCCAAAACATTCTTACAGGCCCGAACGGTTTGCATGGGAACTAATGCAGCGTTTTTATATTCTTCTTGGATTTTTGCAGAGCGCTTTGCTTTATCCTCATCGGTTTCTTTGGGCATTTTGAACGCAGCCATCACACCATTGAATGCATTTGCATCGTCATCGATGAGCTTTGTGAGCTGTTGATGTAACTCATCAAGTTGAGTACGTTTTTCTATAAACAGGGATTCAACCTCTTCATACCCCTTCTTACCGATGGTTAATCGTGAAACCATGGCGCCTAAGCCCGCACCCAGAGCACCAGCAACACATGCCGCAGACCCACCACCTGGAGCGGCAGAATCAGAGGCCAATTCGGACACAAAATCTTTTACTTTGAAATCTCGAAGGGGAGTTGGGAGTTTCGATGCTTCGGATTCGATCTCGGCCAATTTCTTTTCAATCACTTGAGAGCGGTCCCACTTGTCATTCAATTGAAGGTAGTATTCAGCCGCATCTAGAAGTGCATCCACTGGAATCATTCCGTACACTTCAGTTTCAGTAACCGCCACTCCATACCGGCGTGCTTCATTACGGACGGTTTCCACGACCATCGCCATTGGAGTTTCTCGATAGTTCGTTAAGTTCATCGAAACTTGGACATATGGTTTGGTGTCGAATCCCATTGATTTCACAAAAGCGAAGCCCCCATTTTTGTGGCGGATGTTTTTTCCGATGATTTTGGCGATTTTTACATCATTGGTGTTGAGATAAATATTATAGGCGATCAGAAATTCACGCGCGCCAATCACGGTTGCGCCTGCCTTCGGGAGTTCGCTCGGACCAAAATCAGGAGCCCGATTCGGATCCGTTTTAATTGCCTCTTTTAGGCCTTCATATTGCCCTTTACGGATATTTGCTAAATTCACACGATCCGGGCGGGTAGCTGCAGCTTCATAGAGGTACGTTGGAATTCCTAATTCGTCGGATACTTTGGCAGCTAATCGTTTTGCAAGGTCAGCACACTCTTCTAGCGTGATTCCTGAAATCGGAACAAACGGAACCACATCAGTAGCTCCGATTCTAGGGTGTTCGCCCTTGTGTTCATCCATATCTATTAATTCGGATGCGGTTTTTATTCCCGCAAATCCTGCTTTGAAACATTCTTCGGGTTCTCCGATAAGAGTCACAACCAAACGATTATGATCAGGATCCGCTCGGCTATCGAGGACTTTTACAGTGCTAGCATCTTTGATAGCGGCGAGAATCTTATCCATCACATCTTGACTGCGACCCTCTGAGAAGTTGGGCACAAGTTCTACTAACGGCATTGTATGAAGGATAAGGAAAAAAAAAGATAAAAAGCCATTGATCGTGGGAAAAGCATTTAATTACGTTTCGGAGTAAACTGCAAAAGGGTTTTACTGCGCACAAGTTCTATAGCGGAATTAATGTAAGTGGAAAGAGGTGTATCGTTTTCAATAAACGGAATACTTTGACGGACAAGAGCATGAACCGCTTCCAAAGATTGAGAAGTTCGTAATGGGCGGCGAAAATCCAAAGCTTGACAGGCACACATCAATTCAATCCCCAGAATTTTTTCCAGATTGTTGATGATCTGCAATGCTTTTCGGGCGCTGATCGAACCCATGGAAACCAAATCTTCGACCCCATTGCTGGTGGGAATGCTGTCTGCACTGGCGGGATAACACAAAGATTTATTTTCGCTTGCCAGTGCTGCTGTGGTATATTGAGTGATCATGAAGCCGGAATTAAGCCCAGATCCTTCAATTAAATATTGAGGAAGTCCCCACTCTCCTTGTTCACCCAAAAGCAAATAAACTCGTCGATCCGAAATATTTCCCAATTCCGATGCCGCGAGACCGGCATAATCAAACACCATGGCGATAGGTTCTCCATGAAAGCCCCCTCCGCTAAGTGCAATGGGACCATCTTCCTCCAAAAAGATGTTAGGATTGTCTGTTACGGAATTAATTTCAATAAGCAAAGTGTTCCGTAAGTGAGTGTAAGCATCCCGAGCGGCTCCATGGATTTGGGGCATGCATCGAAAAGAATAAGGATCTTGAACACGGGTACATGTTGTATGCGAGGCCATCAATTCAGAATCGGCCAAGAATGAAGAAATGCGTTTGGCAGTCATTATTGCTCCTGGATGGGGGCGAATTTGATGTAATTTGGGGTTGAAAGGGGTCTTGGACCCAAGAAACGCCTCTAGACTTAAGGATCCGATAAGATCGGCGTGGTCCAAACAATTGGATAACCGTTCAACAATTTTAATTCCGTGAGCAGCCATAAATTGTGTGCCATTGATTAATGCTAACCCTTCTTTGACTCCAAGTGGGATTTTTGTTAATTTATGAGCTTTAAGAAGATCTTCGGCAGGAAGATACGATTTTCCGCTATCTTGTGTCACTTCTCCGAGCCCGATCAAGGGAAGAAATAAGTGGGCTAAGGGGCATAAATCACCGGAAGCCCCCACTGACCCTTGTGCTGGAACTAAGGGGATAATATCTTTGTCGATATGCCACAGAATACGTTCAATTAAAGGAAGGGAAGCGCCACTATACCCTTGTGCCAAAGCGTGAACTTTGAGAATCATCATCATTTTGGCGATTTCAGGGGCGATCGGATCTCCCACCCCCACACTATGGGATTTGAGGAGATTTTCTTGCAAGGTTCCGGCATCTTCATGGGAAATTCGCACATTACAAAGAGATCCAAAGCCGGTATTCACACTGTACACTGGTTTTTCTCCTTTTGCGATTAGTTGAACTGCATTGTAGCATTTGAGAATTTTCTGCTCAGCTTCTTTGGTAATAATACCTTGGATTTCTCCACGTGCGATTTGTAATGCTATTTCTGGGGTGATTTGATCAATCCCATATTTGAAAGTTGAGGTCATGCGGATTCACGGGGAACAATGTAGTGTTAAAAATTAATTTTTCTAAATTCTGATGGGTTTTTTTTCCCATGTGTCCATATGTTTTTTTTTCTTTTCACACTAATATTAAACTGATAAATATGCCAACAGAAAATGTCCCGCTAAAATTACAACTCCCGGATAGTCTCCCGCCCGATATAGAATTTGATCCGAGATACCGGCGTGCCCCTCCACGAAATTTTACTTTAAATCCAAATGATACCGTTTTGGCCTTAAAAAACGCCCTTCGATACATCCCAGAATCTTTACATGAAAAACTCGCACCCGAATTTCTCAAGGAACTCTATCTCTATGGAAAAATTTTCGGGTTTCGATATCGTCCCTCTGGTAACCTGGTAGGGAAAGATGTTGCTGAATATGTAGGAATTCCTGAAGCGCGGGCAATTCAAGTAATGATCGATAATAATCTCGATTTTGATATCGCCCAATATCCCTACGAATTGGTGACTTATGGTTCCACAGCACAAGTATGTCAAAATTGGATGCAATACCGATTGATCAAGCAATATTTAGAACATATAAAAGAAGATCAAACACTTGTTGTTATGTCTGGACATCCCTTGGGGATATTTCCCAGTCGACGGGATGCCCCACGGGTCATTCTCACCAACGGCTTAATGATTGGAATGTTTGATACACCTGAAGATTTTCAAAGGGCCCAAGCCATTGGGGTGTCAAATTATGGCCAAATGACTTGTGGAGGTTGGATGTACATCGGTCCACAAGGCATTGTACACGGGACTTACCTCACCCTATTAAATGCAGGCAGGAAATATTTACATCGAACAGATGAAGAGGATCTGGGTGGGGTTTTATACCTCAGTTCGGGATTAGGGGGGATGTCTGGAGCTCAAGGCAAGGCAGTTGAAATTGCAGGGGGCATCACAATCATAGCCGAAGTGAATTACTCCATGGTTAGAACCCGAGTGGATCAAGGTTGGATAATGAAAGAATCTAAAAATCTTGATGAAATCTTCGGATGGGTGAACGAATACCGCATGAAAAAAGAACCGCTCTCCATCGCCTATCACGGCAATATCGTGGATGTGTGGCAATTTATTGTGGATCATAACCTAGAAGTAGAATTAGCTTCCGATCAAACCTCCTGTCATGCTGCCTACGAGGGAGGATATACTCCTGTAGGTTTGTCGTACGAGGAAGGGCGAGAACTCATGAAACAAGATTTCCCTGCTTTCAAGAAAAAAGTGGAAGCATCCCTTCAAAAACAGTTTGAACTCATAAAAATTATGCAAAAGCGGGGAACAATGTTTTGGGATTATGGAAATTCCTTTTTAAAAGCAGTG